>Ga0163150_10000062_pt1 | contig 187674 bp, 211 predicted proteins | sample OliLakLV19P2IB_FD_148628 | JGI IMG/M metagenome (GOLD analysis project Ga0163150, IMG submission 148628) | Freshwater microbial mat bacterial communities from Lake Vanda, McMurdo Dry Valleys, Antarctica - Oligotrophic Lake LV.19.P2.IB | ecosystem: Environmental > Aquatic > Freshwater > Lake >... | reverse complement strand
ACCCAGGTCGCCACGGCCGTACCAGCCTTCAGTAGCGTTAGCGACGCCAGCGGCGCCGGCCATCAATGCCGCAAGCGCGACAGTCTTGGTGATGCGCGATTTCATTTTCACCCCTCTCAAAGGATCCCCTGCGCTCACGACGCAGTCTTCGCGCGGTGCGCGCTTTGCGACCCGGTGCGGTGGACATCCAACTCGGCGCTTCCGCCACGTCTTCAGTCCCCCGTCCGCGGACGTTAATATCGATTTTGGCGCCCCGGAAAACGGAAGTCCATCCGACACAAGGCTTCGGGGGAATTTTTCTGGCGGAGCGTTGATTTTTTGCCGCTCATTGCGGCGGAGTAACAACGCCTGAGAACAATGCCCAAAGAAATGGGGCCGCGCCCCTCCCGACGCGGCCCCGTCCCCTCACGCCCCTGCGCGTGTCCTCAAAAGCCCGTTTAATGAGGCCCGAGAACATCCCCCGCCAAAAACTCAAGGAGTTAAGGATCATTGTTCAGGGAGAGGCTTTGAGCCAGGGGCAACGGCGCCTCCGCGAGCCATTTCCGCCACTTTGTGGCCTGCCCGTCACAGGGGTGTGACCGGCAGGGAACCGGAACCCATCCCCAAACCCTGAGTTGGTTTCCAGAACACCCCCTCAGGAGCTCCAAAATGCCGGAAATCAACGACAGAGACCCGTACACCCCGCCGCCGATGCACCACGACCGCAGCGGCCCCGTTCTTAGGGTGGCTATACTTGCCGCGATGCTCGGCGCTGCTGGCCTGGGTTACGCCTGGATGTCGTCGCAGCCGCAGACGGCGCTCGTGCCGGAAATCGCGGAAGAGCAGCAAGTGGCTGACGCTGGTTATCAGGTGGACCCGGAAATTCCGGTGGCCGCGCCAGAATCAACAAGCGTGGCGCCGACGCCGGCTCCACAGGCACGCCGCCGCACCGCGCCCGCCGCACGGGCTCCTTCGACTGAGCCAGAACAAGCCGCGCCGCCGCCTGCCCCGATCCCGTCCGCCCCGACGCCGATCCCGCCGATGGACCTGCCGCCGACCGGTACGGTCGGGGACTAAGAGTCCGCTATCAGCGCACGTAGAACGCTAAACAGGCCGCCGCACACGCGCGGCCTGTTTTCGTTGGCGCGGCCACGCGCCCGACGCCGACGCCGGCGTTCGGTGGATTATGTCATCCAGAGCATTGCCCGAAACCGTACAAGACAAACGACAACGCCAAAGTTCGACAACCGGAAACTGCACTTGTTCGCGGCGTACGAAATGACCTAACGCGCGCTTCAACAGCGTACGAAAAGGCTGTCGCTTACACTGGCGCACCGGGGCCGTTTATAGTCTCGCACGACTCCCTCAATGTTGGCTTCGGGCAATGCATGGGCTGGGAAGGCGCGGGAGAAGCCACTAATGAGACGTACTACGGACGTCCCGTCAGCCGCACGCCCGGCGGCTACGCACAAATCCTTGTCGATACGATCACGCTTGAAGAGATGACGGCCGGTCTCGGCGTCATCGACCTCATCGACATGGACTTGCAGCAAGCCGAGCGCGACGTCATTCGCAACTCCATGGACACGCTCAACGCCAAAGTTCGCCGCGTTCACATCGGCACACACGCGCCTGACATCGAAGACGAATTGCGGGCCGCGTTTTCCGCCGCTGGTTGGCGCAAGGTCTGGGACTTTGGCTGCCAGCGAACGAACGAAACACCGTTCGGCTCCGTGGCGTTCGTTGATGGCGTCCAAGGCTGGATCAACCCACGACTTTAGGTGAACCTCAGCGCCGGTACGCGCCGCTTGCGCATCCGGCAAACAGTGGCCGTGCCAGAAGCGTTGTATAAGCGATTGATTGTACGAGTGAGCCCGTCGGGATTCGAACCCGAGACCCTCTGATTAAAAGTCAGATGCTCTACCGGCTGAGCTACGGGCTCTCGCGAACGGGCGGACTTAAGCTGATGCCCCGCCTGACGCAACCTAGGCGGTGAAAAAAGCCGCCATCAGGCCGTTTTCGCCGCAGCCAGGGCCGCCGCCACGGCGGCGCGCCAACCGCTGCGCAAACGCTCACGATCGCCGGCCCTCATGCGCGAGGTCCAGCGCGCGCTTGTGGCTGCGCCGGCGCCGTCCAGAGAGGCGATTAGACCCGCGCCTGAGGCCGCGAGTTTGGCGGCGCCGAGTGCGGTGACTTCTTGAAATTTGGGACGCGCGACTTCAACATCGCAAATGTCAGCAAGGAATTGCATGGCCCACGCGTTGGCTGTGAGACCACCGTCGATGAGCAGCGACTCGATCTTGGGAGCGCCGTCGGCGCGAAGCGCTTCGAGCAGATCTGCGGTTTGATATGCAACCGCTTCAAGCCCAGCGCGCACGACATGATCGAGCCGCGAGTCCCGCGTCAGGCCGATGATCGTGCCCCGCGCTTCAGCGTTCCATTGCGGCGCGCCCAGACCCGCGAACGCCGGCACGAGGTACACGCCGCCATTGTCCGCGAGACGCGAAGCGATCTCCTCGGAATCGGCCGACGTGTTGATCAGCTTCAAGCCGTCGCGAAGCCATTGCATCGTCGCGCCCGCAGAGAAGATCGAGCCTTCGAGCGCGTAAGCGAATACGCCGCCGGCTTCATAACCAACGGTGCCGAGCAAACGGTTTTTCGATTTGGGAGGGGTCGCGCCCATGTTCATCACCAAGAACGCGCCAGTGCCGAACGTGCATTTGGCCATGCCAGGCTTGAAGCATCCGTGCCCGACGAGCGCCGCTTGCTGATCGCCCGCCATGCCGTGGATCGGGATGGCGCGGCCGAAATGGGCGGCGTCAGCATCGCCAAAATGCGCGTCACAGGCGGCGATTTTGGGGAGCATGGCGCGCGGCACGTTGAAGAGCGCGCACATCTCGTCGTTCCAATCGCGCGTGTTGAAATCGTAGAGCAGCGTGCGCGAGGCGTTGGTGACGTCGGAGACGTGCGACTTGCCGTTGGTGAGGCGCCACACGAGGAAAGTCTCGATGGTGCCGAATGCGAGTTCGCCCCGCTCGGCGCGGGCGCGCAGCGACGGATCGCGGTCCAATATCCAGGCAATCTTGGTTGCAGAAAAATACGGGTCCAGCAAAAGACCCGTCGCGTCCTGGACCTTCTTCTCATGCCCGGCTTCGCGGAGCGCGGCGCAGACATCCGACGTGCGCCGGTCCTGCCAGACGATCGCTTTGTGAACCGGGACGCCGGTTTTGCGATCCCAGACAATGGTGGTTTCGCGCTGATTGGTGATGCCGATGGCGGCTATGTTTGCGGCGCCGCCGGCCTTCTCAATCGCCTCGCGGCAGACCTTTAATGTGGCTGACCAGATATCCTCAGCGTCGTGCTCGACCCAGCCCGGTTGCGGGTAGTGTTGTTGCAACTCGATCTGCGCCGAGGCGCGCGGCTGGAAATCGAGATCGAAGACGATGGCGCGCGTCGATGTCGTGCCTTGGTCGATGGCGAGAATGTGCTGACTCATGGGAGCGCCTTATGGACCGCCGGCGTCCCGCCGGCAAACACCGGCGCCGGCCGGCGAGACGCCGGCTGTCCATACTTTCTACCCGGCCTCCGCAGTCTGACGCGCTTCGCGGAACGCTGCGGACGCCGCACGTACGCGAACCATGGCGGCGTCAAGTTGCTCTTCACTGACGGCGCGCCCGGCAGCCGCCATCGCCTCGACCTCGGCGCGTATCGCGGCAAGCTTCACGGCAAGATCGTCAACGTTGCTGGCGATCGAACCGCCGGCCGAAAGCACTTTGGCGACAACATCCAGGATTTCACCAGCGCGGACGCGGTATTCTTCGGGCACGAGCGGCAGAAACGCCGAGAGCGCGGCCAGTAAAAGCTGCAATTGCAGCAAGAGATTGAGCATGATTTTTCTCCCTCAACCGCGATGCGCGCGGACCAAGCCTTCGAGTTCAGCGATCGGCGCTTGAGCTGCGGCGACGGCCTCATTCAAGCGCCGCGCCGCGATGGCGAGCGCCGTGGCAGTGCGTTGGATGCTGGTTTGGCTGGCGCCCGACGCTGCGTCGAAGTCGGCGCGGGCGCGCATATACGCGGTCGCGGCGACGTGCAGCGTTTCCGCGGCCGGGGTCGCCGCGCGCTCGGCTTGGCCTAGCGCCCGTTTGAAGGCGAGCGGCGTTGCCGGATCGGCGACGATGTCGGTCGCTTCCTCGACGATGGCTGCGTAGGCGTGGAGCAGCGCGTAGGCGCGCTGATCAATGGTCTGCGCGGCGGCGACGGGGTTTTCGATCCGCGTCTGCCCGAGCTGCAATGAAGCGCAGGCAGGTGTGAAAGTCAGCGCGCACGCAAGAGCGAGCACGCGCAGGGGATGGCGCATGTGATGTGTCCTCAAACGATGGACGTGCGAGCGCGGGTGCGGCCAATGGCGATGCCAATCAGGCCGAGCGTGACGACGAGATCGACCAGCGCGTTGGCGATTTCTTGGGCGGCGCCCTCAGGCAGCACGACACCGAGACGATCGGCGGCCGCGGCGATGGCGATAACGGCGGCGCTTCGCAGCGTGAGCGATTGGATCGCCGCCTTTTCAAGTATGGGAATTGGTGTGTTCATGGGCTCCTCGTGATTTCGAGAAGCCTAAACGCAGCGGCCAGCGGTCGGATTGAATCGGCGCGCGAACGCTTCCACGCCTTGAAATCAAAGCGCGCTGGCGTTCAGCGCTGTAGGATTAGCGCGCGGTCAATCCCCGCTTTGCCTCGTCATACTCACGCTTAAGACGCGCCACGAGATCAGCTGTCGGCATCACTTCGTGCACCGAGCCCACACCTTGGCCCGCGCCCCAGATGTCCTTCCACGCTTTTGCTTTGGAGCCTTCCGCGCCGCCAAAGCTCATCTTGGACGCATCGCTTTGCTCAAGGTTTGCCGGATCGAGACCAGCGTTGACGATCGAGCCCTTCAGATAATTGCCCAACACGCCGGTGAAGAGGTTCGAATAGACAATATCGCTCGCGCTCGAGTCGACGATCATCTGCTTATAGGCTTCAGGCGCATTCGCTTCTGTTGTCGCGATGAACGCGGAGCCCATGTAGGCGAGATCGGCGCCCAGAGCTTGCGCCGCGAGGATGCCGCGACCGGTTGCAATTGCGCCCGAGAGCAAAAGCGGACCGTCGAAAAATTCGCGGATCTCGCTGATCAGCGCGAACGGCGAGAGGCCGCCAGCATGACCGCCTGCTCCAGTGCATACCGCGATCAGACCATCAGCGCCCTTCTCCAACGCCTTCTTTGCGAAGGTGACGTTGATGATGTCATGCAGCACGATGCCGCCGTAGGAGTGAATGGCGTCATTCACATCTACGCGGGCGCCAAGCGACGTGATCACGATCGGCACTTTGTGCTTCACGCACGCAGCGACGTCGTGATCGAGACGCGCGTTGGTCTTGTGGACGATCTGATTGACCGCATACGGCGCGGCCGGCGCATCCGGATTGGCCTCGTCGTAAGCGGCGAGTTCGTCTTTGATGCGATCAAGCCAACCATCCAACGCCGCCTCCGGACGCGCATTCAGCGCCGGAAACGAGCCGACAATCCCGGCTTTGCATTGAGCAATGACCAATTCGGGGTTGGCGATGATGAATTGTGGGGCGCCCACAGCTGGGAGTCGCAACTTGTCGAACAGAGGCGGCAGAGCCATGATTTTCTCCGGTTGCCAGCAGGCCTAGCGTGCGTTCAAAAGCGCGTCGATGCCTGACATGGCGTCAAGCGGAGCTGAAATGTCGGAACGGACCTTGGCACTGGGCGAAAACGCCGACGAGGCGGATTGGCGCGCCCTGGTCGAGCAAGGCTTGAAGGGCGCGAGCTGGGACCGCTTGGTCGGCAAGACGGCGGACGGCATTCCGCTCGAGCCGCTCTATCGTGAATCAAATATCCAAACTGCGAGCGACATTTCGGGCGTCCCCGGCGCCGCGCCGTTCGTGCGTGGCGCGGGCAAAGGTGGCTGGCTCGTTCGGCAGAGTTTTGCTCATCCGGATGTCGAGCGCACAAACCGCGAAATTCTTGCCGACCTCGGAGGCGGTGTCGGCGCCATCGAGTTGGTGATCGATCCGGAAGGCAAGGAAGGCGGCGCGGTCAGGAACGCTGCCGATCTTGATCGCGCACTAGCTGGCGTGATCTTGGAAGCGGCGCCCGTTTCACTCGATGCCGGTGTTAGCGCCGAGCGGAGCGCAGTGCTCCTCCGCGATAAGCTCAAGGGCGTTGCTATCGCCGGCACATCGTTCGGCCTCGATCCGCTCGGCACGCAGTTGCGAACCGGCGCCGATCAAAGCGAAGCGGCGCTCGCGGCCTATCTTTTCGCGGCGCGCACGGCTCGCGATCTGCCGAACGCGCGCTACCTTCGCGTTGACCCGCGCATCGCGCACGAAGCGGGCGGAAGTGAAGCTCAAGAGATCGCGTATGCGCTTCATTGCGGCATCGCTTATCTGCGCGGACTCGAGACCAGAGCGCTGAACATTCAAGACAGCGCCAAGGCAATCAGCTTTGCCGTCTCTGTCGGTCCCGACGCGCTCATCGAAGCCGCCAAGCTCCGTGCGTTGCGCCTCTGCTGGGCGCGCGTGCTGGAGGCTTCGGGCGCCGCGCCTGAACATCGCGCTGCCCACATCCATGCCTTCACCTCCCGCCGGATGATGACCCGCTACGATGCGTGGACGAACATTTTGCGCGTCAGCACCGCCGCGTTCGCCGCGGCGATTGGCGGCGCGGATGAAGTCACCACCTATCCGCTGACAGACGCGCTCGGCCTTCCCAGCGCCTTCGCCCGCCGCGTCGCGCGCAATACGCAGCACGTTCTGGCTGAAGAGTGCCGGCTTGGCCATGTCGCCGATCCAGCTGGCGGCTCCTGGTTTGTTGAGAAGCTCACGCGCGAACTGGCTGAGCGCGCCTGGTCACTGATGCAGCAGATGGAAGCGCACGCCGCGCCGCTTGATCTCCTAAAAACGTGGGTGAGTGAAACGCGCGAGCGCCGCCGCACGGCGATCGCCACGCGCCGCGAAACCATCACCGGCGTCACCGACTTTCCGTTGCTCGATGCGAAGCTTCCCGAATTTGAGCCGATGGACCGCCGGCTTCCAGCCGGCCCCTTCCCCCCCATCCGCTTGGCGGAACCGTTTGAAACGATCCGCGCCAAAGCGGAAGCGTCAGGCACGCCGCGCGTGTTCTTCGCCAACCTTGCATCGCCCGCGGACTTCAGCCCGCGCGCCCAATGGTCGCGCAATTTCTTTGCTGCGGGCGGCGTCGCCAGCATCGGCGCGGAAGATGCGCACGAAACCATGGAGACGCTCATCGAAGCGTTCCGCGCCTCACGCGCGCGCGTCGCTCTCATCGCAAGCACCGATGCTTGCTACGCCGATCACGCCGAGAACGCGGCGCAACAGCTTAAGGCGGCGGGCGCGGATTGGGTGTTGCTTGCGGGCAAACCAGGTGAACGCGAAGCAGCATTGCGCGCGGCGGGCGTGGATCAGTTCGTCTACGCCGGCCAGGACGCACTCAAGGAGCTCGACACACTCCACACAGCCTTAGGGATCGCGTCGTGACAGCGCCGAGCCAATATGGAGCGCCGGCGTCCTCGCCGGCCAGCGCCGGCGTTGGCCGGCGAGGACGCCGGCGCTCCATAATTGCGCTGAGCCTCGCGACAGTTGCGCTGACACTCGCGATCCTCGCCGCCGCCGGTGGTTGGTGGACGCCGTGGGCGTCGCGCTACATTCAGGGCGTCGATGTTTCGCACCATCAGGGCGCGATCGATTGGCCCACCCTCGCCGCTGACAACGTCGCGTTCGCTTACATCAAGGCGACCGAGGGCGCCGATCACGTCGATACCCGCTTTGCCTACAATTGGCGCGAGGCTGACGCGGCAGGGCTGCCGCGCGGCGCCTACCACTTCTTCACGCTCTGCCAGCCAGGCGCGCGGCAAGCGTCGAACTTCATCGCCATTGTACCGCGCGTGGATGGCGCGCTTCCGGCTGCCCTCGATCTCGAATACATGGGTCCGTGCCGCGAAGGGCCAACCATGCCGAACGTCATCGCCGAGGCGCGCGTGTTCATGGATCGCATCGAGGCGCACTACGGCGTGCGCCCAATCATCTACACAACGCGGCAATTTCACGATGCGCATTTGGCTGACCTTAGCGGCGAGCGCTTCTGGATCCGCTCAATCGGCACGCCGCCCAATTTTCGCGAGAACGATTGGATCATCTGGCAACACCACAATCGCGGTCACCGGCGCGGCGTTGAAGGCGCTATCGATCTCAACGCATTTCGCGGCGATTCTGCGGCGCTGGCGGCGTTCGCATCAGGCGGGAGAGCGGGCACATGAAGGCCACAGAAGTTGAAAAGCTCATCGACACGCTGGACCATGCCGAGCGACCGCAGGTTCGCGACTGGCGGCTACCTCTCGCCGACCTCACGGAGCAACTGAGTAAGGCGCAACGCGTTCGCCGCTGGATCGCGACGCCCCTGCTTGGAGTGTCCGTCGCGCTGCCGCAAGTCTGGGGCGAGGAGTCCTGGTCGACATGGGTAGCCGTATCAGCGCTAGTAGGTACGTTCTGCATGTGGGTGATGCAGCGGGTGTTGGAGCGCACGCACCCGGTACTCGCCCGAGAAGCGCGCATTGACTCGCTTCGCAACTATTTCGCGCCATGGCGCGACGACGAACCCGATGAGGAACGCACCTCGTGACCCTGCCTGATTTCTCCAAGCTCGCGCTCGACGCGGATATCGCTGAGGCGCCACTGCCGCGCGGAGAAGATTGGCTCACGCCCGAAGGCATCGCGGTGAAAACCGCCTACACCGCCGCCGATCGCGCCGGTCTCGATTTCGTCGACGGCTTCCCCGGCATGGCGCCGTTCGGGCGCGGCCCCTATCCGACCATGTACGTGCAGCAACCCTGGACGATCCGTCAGTACGCGGGCTTCTCGACGGCGGAAGATTCCAACGCCTTCTATCGGCGCAATCTGGCAGGCGGCCAGAAAGGCCTCTCCGTCGCCTTCGATCTCGCCACGCACCGCGGTTACGATTCCGACCACCCGCGCGTCGTCGGCGATGTCGGCATGGCCGGCGTTGCGATCGATTCGATCCTCGACATGCGCACACTCTTCAACGGCATCCCGCTCGACCAGATGAGCGTGTCGATGACCATGAACGGCGCGGTGTTGCCGATCATGGCGCTCTATATCGTCGCCGGCGAAGAGCAAGGCGTGCCGCACGCTAAGCTCTCCGGCACGATCCAGAACGACATCCTCAAAGAATTTATGGTGCGGAACACCTTCATCTATCCGCCCAAACCGTCGATGCGGATCGTCTCGGATATTTTCTCGTACACCGCGACCGAGATGCCGAAGTTCAACTCGATTTCGATCAGCGGCTATCACATGCAGGAAGCCGGCGCGACGGCGGACCTGGAGCTCGCGTACACGCTAGCCGACGGCGTCGAATACGTTCGCGCGGGCATAGCTGGCGGATTGGACGTCGATAAATTCGCGCCGCGCCTCTCGTTCTTCTGGGCGATCGGGATGAACCCGTTCATGGAAATCGCCAAGATGCGCGCCGCGCGTCTGCTTTGGGCGAAGCTGACGGCGCAGTTCAATCCGAAGGACGACAAATCCCGCGCGCTACGCACGCATTGCCAAACCAGCGGTTGGTCGCTGACCGCACAGGACGTTTACAACAACGCCGTCCGCACCTGCGTCGAAGCCATGGCCGCCGCTTATGGCGGCACGCAATCGCTGCACACCAATTCGCTCGACGAAGCGCTCGCGCTCCCAACCGACTTCTCCGCCCGCATTGCCCGCAACACGCAAATCCTGCTGCAAAGCGAAGGCGGCGTCACACGCCCCGCCGATCCGTGGGGCGGCTCCTATTACGTGGAGCGGCTCACCGCCGATCTCGCAGCCAAGGCATGGGCGCATATCGAAGAAGTCGAAAAACTCGGCGGCATGTCGGAGGCGATCGACCAAGGCTTGCCAAAAGCCCGCATCGAAGAAGCCGCCGCCCGCACGCAAGCGCGCATCGACACCGGCCACCAAACCATCGTCGGCATCAACAAGTATAAGCTTTATGAGAAGGAGGACGTCCCCGTCCTCAAAGTCGACAACGCCAAAGTCCGCGCCATGCAGTTGGAAAAGCTGACACGGTTGAAGGCCGAGCGGAAACAAATCGAAGTCGATGCAGCTCTCGAAGCGCTAACGAACGCCGCCTTGGACCACGGGTCTTCAGACCCGCAAAAGGGCGGACCTGAAGCTCCGCGATCCAAGAACCTCCTCGAACTCGCCGTGAAAGCCGCCCGCGCCAAAGCCACCGTCGGCGAAATGTCCTCCGCGCTCGAACGTGCGTTCAATCGCCACCAGCCGCCAATCCACCTCGTCACCGGTGTGTTCGCCCGCGAGGCCGGCGCCGATGCCGCTGTCGAGCGCGCACGGCAAAGCGTCGCCGCGTTCAAGGACGCGGAAGGCAAGCAACCAAAAATCCTGGTCGCCAAAATGGGCCAAGACGGCCACGATCGCGGTCAAAAAGTCGTCGCAAGCGCCTTCTCCGATATGGGCTTCGACGTCGAGATCGGGCCGCTGTTCGCAACGCCCGAGGAAGTCGCCGATCAAGCCATTGCCAAAGGCGTGCACGTCGTCGGCGTCTCCTCCCTCGCCGCCGGCCACCTAACGCTCACGCCAGCCTTACGCGCGGCGCTCACCGAACGCGGCGGCGGCAACATCATGATCGTCGTCGGCGGCGTCATTCCACCAGAGGACGTCCCCACGCTGAAAGCGATGGGCGCAGCCGCCGTGTACCCGCCCGGCGGCGTCATCGCAGACATCGCGCAGGATTTGCTAAGCGAGCTGAACCAGAAGCTCGGCTATGCGCAACCGGCACGACGAGATTAGAGAGGCACGATGCAAACCAGTGTGGACGCGTTGATGTCGGCGGCGGCGCGGCTCGACGTCAATCAACTTGAGCTTCTTCAGAACTTCACGGAAGTCGAGAAGGGCACTAGGAGAGAACCAAAGGAGTTAGCTCACTTCGGGTTGATGAGCGGCGGCGGCAACCGCCCGCGCCAAATGATTAATGTTCGAGTGGAAAATTCCTACATAGGTGCCATTCTGGCATCTGCGGTCGGACTCGCGACTATGAGTTGGGATTCCAAACTCGAGTTCGTGGCGAGTATTCTAGCGGTAGGCACCGCTGTTATGGCCTTCACGCAGTCGTTCGGCGATCGCGAGTCCACATTGTTCGCAGCAATGATTGACGCAAGCGGTCGACGTGCGATGAAGATTGGAAAGACGGCTGAGGCCGTAAAACTAGCGAACGACGAACTAATCGAACGGGGCCATTCGCCGATCTCACCGGTCGAGGCCTCGGCAATTATGAAAAACTTTGAACATATTCGGCTGATCAACCTTTGGCCCACAGAGTTTATGGTCTGCGACCGAGTGCTCTTCGCGGCTGATCGCATATGAAGATTGCACTGATCTTCTCCGCCATCCTAGCCATCGCCTACGGCGCGTATGGCTCGTCGCTTTACGAAGGCGCGCCGCCTTATATCGTCGGCACGATCTTCAAAGCTTCCAGCATCATCATCCTCGGCGTCGTCGCGCTCCTCGCGCGTTCACGCCTGCTCGCCGCCGGCCTTCTCTTTGGCGCAGCTGGCGATGCGTTGTTAGCCTGGAGCCCCGACACATTCCTCTACGGCGCGCTCGCGTTCCTCATCGGCCACGTCTTCTACATCACGCTTTATCTGCGTTCCGGCATCGGCATTGCCGCGCTGAAGCGACCATCGCGCCTGCTCGCAGCGCTAGCGCTCATCGCCGCCGCCGTCGTCATGACGTTGCTGCTCGTGCCGCGCGACAATGCCATGTTCACGCCGCTCAGCATCTACACCGGCGCGCTCACTCTGATGGCGCTCTGCGCGTTCACACTCCCAACCACGCGCTGGCTCGTGATGGCCGGTGCGGTGCTGTTCTTCATCTCCGACGGCTTCGTCGCCTGGAACATGTTCCACCACGATCCAGACCCCACGCTCGCATACTGGCGCAGCTTTGCCGGCTGGATGGTCTATTGGGCGGGACAGGCGGCGATTTGCTACGGCGCGTTGGGATTGCACAAATCTCGCTCTAACTAATACCACCCATTCCCGGATTGGCGCGCAGCGACAAGTCCGGGACCCATTAACACAACTGTCCGCAGGTGTGCGCACTTCGCTCGTGCAAGTGCGTTTATGGGTCCCGGGTTCGCGGCGTCGCCGCGCCCCGGGAATGGGTGGAGTTGAAGCGACTCCGCAAACCTGTTCAAACCCGCCACATGGCCGATCTCACCACCGCCCGCGAAACGCTGCAGCGCGTCTTCGGTCACAGCGATTTTCGCGGATTGCAGAGCGATGTCATCAGCGAAGTGCTCGAAGGCCGCGATGTGATGGCGGTATTGCCGACCGGCGGCGGCAAAAGTTTCTGCTACCAAATCCCGGCGATGTTGCGGCCTGGCGTTGGGCTCGTTGTTTCTCCGCTGATTGCGCTGATGCAAGATCAAGTCGCGGCCCTGCGTACGGCGGGTGTTGCAGCGACGCGATTGGACTCCACAATTCAATCGGACGCGCGCCGCGAAACACTCAACGCCGCACGCGAAGGCCAACTCGATCTTCTCTATGTTTCGCCCGAAGGCCTCTTCGCCCACGGCTTTCTAGACTTCCTTGAACAATGCCCGATCGCACTCATCGCCATCGACGAAGCGCACTGCGTCAGCCAATGGGGCCATGATTTTCGCCCAGACTATCGCGCGCTCGGCCAACTCGCCGACCGGTTCACGGGCGTGCCGCGCATGGCCGTCACCGCCACCGCTGATCTGAAGACACAAGCCGACATCCGCACGCAGCTCCGCCTCGAAAACGCGCGCGCTTTCATCGACAACTTCGATCGCCCCAACCTCGTCCTCAACGCCGAACGCAAAGGCGCAAAGAACCAGGACCGCATCTACGACATCGCCAGCGCCCGTCGTGGCAAGTCGGGGATCATCTATGCCGCCACCCGCGACAACGTCGAGAAAACCGCCGCCAATCTGCAAGCGCTCAAAATTCCCTCGCTCGCCTACCATGCCGGCCTCGACGCAAGTCTCCGCGCCGATCGCCAACACAAATTCCAGGAAGAAGACGACGTCGTCATGGTCGCGACCATCGCCTTCGGCATGGGCGTCGACAAACCCAATGTGCGCTACGTGATCCACGCCGATTCACCGAAGAGCATCGAAGCGTACTGGCAGGAAGTCGGCCGCGGCGGCCGCGACGGCGACACCGCAGAAGGCTTTTGCATTTACAGCGCCGCCGATCTCCGCCGCGCCATCATGTTCGCGAACCAAGGCACCGCTACCGAGCAAGTCAAAGCCGTCCAAATCAAAAAAGCGCGCCAACTCTTCGCCTATCTCGACGGCCTCACCTGCCGCCGCGCCGGCGTACGGCGCTATTTCGGCGAAGAAAACACCGCGCCGTGCGGCGTCTGCGACATCTGCACCGACCCGCCAACTTCAATAGACGCCACCGAGTTTGCCGCCAAAGCCATCTCCGCTGTCATGCGCATGGATCAACGCGTCGGCCGCGGCCGCGTCGTGAACCATCTCCTCGGCCGCACCGGCGATGGCCTCGACGAACAATACGCATCGCGCACCACCTTCGGCATCGGCGCTGACCAAGGCGAGCCGATGTGGCGCAACGTGATTGAGCACCTGTTGTTCGAAGGCATCCTCAGCGAAGGCGACGACCAACGTCCCACGCTTTCCATCGGCGATGACGACGCCGTCCGCGCCATCTTCCGCAAAGAACGCCCCGTCCGCATCCGCGAAGCCGCCAAATCCACGCGCCGCAGCAAGGAGGAGCGCCGCGACTCACGCGACGCAAAAGGCGCCACCAAAGCCGGCTTCGACGGCCCCGACGCCAAGCTTTTCGAAGCCCTCAAAACCTGGCGCCGCGAGACCGCGCAAACGAGCGGCGTTCCGCCCTACGTCATCTTCCACGACGCAACCCTCGCCGAAATGGTGCGCGCGAAGCCAAGCAACCTATCCGCACTAGCCCGCGTCTCGGGCATCGGCGAAGCAAAGCTGAAGAAGTACGGGACGGAAGTGCTAGCCGTCCTGATCGCGGGGATTTAGCGCCTAGTTGCGCCAGCGCTCAGCGTCCGCAGAACGCCTGCCCGTAGCTTTGATATTCATCACGCGACCAGTTCAGGCTCATGTCTTGGCTACGTATGTCAAACGTGATCACGAAACGATCGAATACATCGTCGTCTGGCTCGCTGGGATCGACGATGCGGAACGTGTATTCGTCTTCGGCGAACGTGGGCTCCGGGAAACCCTCAAAGAACACCCGCACGCTTGCCTCATCAGCGAGCAAGAGCCCACGATCACCGTTCACGTCCAGTCTGAAGCTCGCATTCGGGCGCCCCTCGCGGCCGTAGCGCGTATAGGCCGTCTGCCAGAATGAAAAACGCCGGCCGATCTTCCACGCCTCGGCGAACCCGCCTTGCGTTCCGACGCGGCGCCGCTCGTACGCAAGGTCACTGCCCGGCGCGAACGCGACCGGCGCTGATCTCAATATCTCCGGCCGCGCGTCGTGTGGCGAGCTAAAGAACGTGCAAAGCCACTGGCGTAACGCAATTGGATCGGCATCTTCCGCCGAGGCGCTAGGCGCCGTCGCCAAAGTGCACCCGATAAGCGCAATCGCGCCTACGGCCCCGCGCATCAGCAACTGCATGAAAGCGCTTTTGAAAGTCATGCAATTCCTCACTCGCGCACCAAGGAAACAAGCGCGCCCGACTCATGAACGCGCGTCTGAGAATTATACTGGCGCGCTTGGGCGCTCACGATCACTTGGATATCACCCTCATTAGGCCGCCGGCGGAACAGAATTGGCGTCGACGCGGTGCCGGTTACACTGGTGAAGAAAGCAGGGCAAATGGTGAGGCCCTCGTCCAGTTCAGCGACAGACGTCCCGGGAAAGAAGAAGGCGAGTTCGTAACGCAGGCGCACACTCGTGGCGTTGGCGTCGTAAGTATAGATTCCACGCCCCTGAACGTTGCCCCACATCACACGATGCTCGCTGACCTCGCCCTGCCACATGTCCTGGCCGCTCTGCATTCTGAAGCCGGGGCGCGCGCCCGAAAGAACAGCATCAGCGGCTTCTTTCAGGCCGCCGCAGAAAGCGCGAACACGCGAGCGTGTCGCTTCGTCTCTAGGAATCTGCGCGGGACAACTGTCTTCGCCAAAGAAGATGCCGCACTGGGCGGTCGCGCGAGGTTCCTCCTGCGCTTCTGCAACGTCATTCACATCCAGCGACGCGATCGCCACCGCGGCAACGAGCGCCGCTCTGAGCAACGCCGCGCGGATGACGCCTCGCGCCTCGCCGTTCACGTCGCCAGGCCCTGCTCAAAGAGGAGCGCTTCTACTTCGCGGCGCGCTAACAGACCGCGCGCGTTTGGATCGTTTTCCCACAGCCGTTTCATCTCGCGAATCTTGCCGGGAATAGGCGCAAGATCTCGCGCCAACATCAGTTGCGCAATCTCACGCATTTCACGACGACGCGGCGATCTCGGCGAAAGGCTCGGGCCACGATTGTAGACAAGCGAGACGAGCGCGCCCAAACACTCAGACTTCAGTTCCGATGCGTGCGGAAATGTGTCCTCTGTTTTGCCAACCGCGTACGGGAGGAAATTGTCGAACTGCGATAACGCCTGTTGCCACGTCACACGCAGATGCGACACGCTTGCCAACGCCGCCTGCGCGTCGGCGCCTTTCAAACCGCAAACTGGTATCAAGGTCTCGATTGCAGCATCGGAAATGCGACCTCCCCACTGCGAACTGAGTTGCGCCGCGGACGAGTACCCAAGATCGTAGCCGATGCCGATGGTGACGCCCGACTGCCCGTGCGGCCAAACGGGCGCCTGGTAGCGCCTCTCATAGGCGCGTTGGCTCGACACCTCGCACGCAATGATAAGCTCACGCGCGCTTGGCGCGATTTGAGTTTGGCTCGCGCGCCGCCATGACATGCCCTGCGCTCCGGCAGGATCACCCTCGACGCGCTGAAATCGCTCACGCTCACTGCGCGCTGAATCGATTGCGCTCTCGTCGCTTGCTAGGCGACGCAAGGCCTCCGCCACGGGATCGGCCTGCGCCAATGCTGGCGCCGGAAGCGCATTCGAGAGGCCAACACAACCAAGTCCTAGAATCAACTGACGTCTTTCCACCCAAACCTCCTCTGCGATTCTCAGCACATCCTCGCTTCAGCCAAACGTCTGCGTCACATATCTGATCGATTCTTCGATCGCCTCAGGCGGCCGTAAGAGCAAATTGCGTTGACCTACGCGAAATCCAAACTCGATTGCCCGCACGCGCTCTTGGGACGCCCCATGGTGATCGGGTTCATTAAAGCGCGTGTCACCCATTTGTTCAAAGGCGCGCCCAGACTCGAAAAGACGAACACCGGCCGTATTCCGCCGAAAGTACGACAGATAAAGACCTGCGTAAAAATCCGCGTGAAGCTCAAGGAGCCTGACCGGACCCTGATCCGGCGCCAGGCGATCGTCGATGCCGTGCGCATACTGAAAGATGTGCGCGAACTCATGGGCCAGTACTGCGACCAACGAAACGCCGTTATCCAGGCCTTCGGTCAACGCCCTTCGCATGAGCGTCTGGCCAACGGCGACGGTCCCGTCCGTTCCCGCTATGATGCCATAGTCATATGCGAGTGCGTTGGGCTCGTCGGCGTCGTCATAGATGCCGACACCGGGCAGCACGCCAAAAAACTCTGACGCGCCAATTGTCGCCCGATCGAGCGCACGATCCCACTCGTCGTTTCCACTACGCCGATCGATGTCGGCGCCCGCAAGTATCTCACTAATTTGCCGGAAACCTTGAGGGGTTGATGATCGTCTCGCAAAGCAGCCGCGTCGCGCAGGCTGCGCCGACGCCTTGCCGGACATGCAAAAAGTGCAACCGCCGACGATCGCATGCCGTCGTGTGATCGCGCCCATCACTCCTCCTCCGCCATCCAAGCTAGCAGAAGCGCATGAAGGCGCCACTGCCGATGCCCTCGCCTGGATGCGGACCATGCGGGATCGCGCACCCTCTATCCTGCCCCTTTTCCGGGCTAACCTTCTGAAAACAAAGCTCGACCCCGCAATCTATCCGGCGCCCCTCAACCCCGTGCGATACTGCGCGCGAAATGCATCTAACGAAACGCCACCTTCCAATACGCGCCCGCGCCCGGCTCATTGCCTGGGCGCTGGCGATGCTGATGTGGCTTGGCGCGGCGCTCACCGGCGCGACCGCCTTGAAGGCGCGTCGCCGGCGTCAGCGCGTTGACCTCCACTCGCTCGCGCAGCTCACGCGCCTGGTGAAAGGCCTCATCATCTCGCGCGCCGGCGATTTCGCGCGCTCGCGCCCGCCCAAGCGCTTTGGCGCGGCGTATCGTGGCCGCGCCATCGCAACACCCGGCCTCCTTCGCGCGCTTATCGGCTCACACTTGCGCCATGCGCTGAAGCGCAAGGACGTCTTCAAACAGATCTGCGCGTTGATCGCCGCGCTCCGTCATCTCGACGCCCACGCGGTACGTTTCGCAAAACGCTTGCGCAATCGTCTGACCCGCCTCGCGCCCATCTTTACCGCGCCAAGCGCCGCAGCTCCGCTCGTCATGCTGGCCCAGGCGCAGGTCACAGCCATCGACACCTCGTGAATCATGGACCGCCGGCGCCCTCGCCGGCATAAGGTGTTTCAACATGCAGGCTGTGTGCAGGTTGAAACATGCCGGCGAGGGCGCCGGCGGTCCATGATTAAGCGTCTTCGCTCTCAAGAGCACGACGCGCCGCGGCCGGGCCGTGAGCGGCCAAATCGTGCGCCTGCTCCACCCACTCTTCTTCACCAATGCGGCCTTGCAAGCGCAGGTACTGATCGACCCACGCGACATTCTCTTCGCTCCAGGACGCGATCTGATCGAAGTGGAAGACGCCAAGCGAATACATCGTCGTTTGCTGCAGCAGGCTGACGCCCTCAATCAAGGTTAGATCATCGGGCGCGCCGTTGCGCGCGGCGGGCAAAACCGGCGGCTTTGCACGGCGGCTGAGCGGCGGCGCGGCGACACGTGGGGCGGCTTCCGGCTCATCGCGACGCGCAACGTCCGGAGACGGCGCCATCACCGTCTGCATCGGGCGTTGCTCTAAGTGGCGAACGCGCGCCTCAAGATAGCGCGCACGCCACTTCCAACGATCCGGATCTGGTCCGGCTTCAACGACAGGCTCCGGCGCCGCGGCAGGCGCCGCAGCTTGCAGATAAGCCACACGGCGTTCGAGGTAGAGCAAGCGCCAGCGGAGCAGCATGTCCACGTCCGCATTCGCCGCAAACGGCTCGGGCTCTTCGATCGTTGTTCCTGACGCCTCAGGCGCCGCACGCAGCGCGCGCAACTCGTCTTCAAGGTATGTCGCACGGGCGGACGCTTCGCGCGCCGCCCACTCGTGAACCGGCGGTTGCGCATCCATCGACACTGGCGCGGCGAGTGCACGCATCTCAGCCGGCTGGGTCAGCGTCTCCAAATATTTCACACGCTGCTCAAAGTAGCGCAGGCGCCACTGATGCAGCACGGCGTTCTCGTCCTCGACCGGCTCGGACTCCACATCGACAGTCCGCTCGCGTTCAATATCCGCCGCGCGCAATCGCGCCAATTCTTGCGCATCGAGATTGTTCAGCGTGCCGCCGCGATCGCGCTCAGCCAACTCGCTACTCAGTTCGTCGCTTCGCGAACGCGCCGTTTCGAGCGCACGTTCGAGTTCAGCAATGCGCCCATCGCGGATTTCGAGGAGACGCTGCGTCGGCGCCGCATCCAGGTCGACATCGCGGTCAATCGGTCCATCACCAGTGAAGCGAATAAGATCACGCACCAGATGTTCGCGTTCGCGCCGCGCCGCCTCTTCGATCGGCGCCGCGCGCTGCCCCGCAAAGGCCCAACCGGCCAACGCAGCAAACACTGCAACCAGGAACAGCCAAGGCGCCAATTGTCCAATGAGGTAGATCATATCAACCGCTCACATAGAACTCGATGCGCCGGTTCGCGGCTTGCCCGGAGGGCGTTGTGTTGCTTGAGCGCGGGCGATCTGGGCCATAGCCGTGCGCGCTCAACCGCGCCCGCGCCACGCCTTGTCCCGCAAGATAAGTCGCCACCGCATCGGCGCGGCGGCGCGACAATTCCATGTTCATGCCGCGATCGCCGGTGTTGTCGGTGTGGCCCGCCACCTCGATCGAGAACCGGTCGCAGCGCAGCGCCACCGAAGCTAGCGCATTGAGGACGCCGCGGCTCGCTGGCGCCAGCGCCGCCGAGCCTTCGCCGAAAGTCACGACGTTGCGCTCCATCAAACGATCAAACGCGCGCTCGCAGGTCTCTGCGTCACCGGCATTGAGATCAAGGCCCTGAAGCTCAGGATGGTCGACATCAAGGCCATCAATGGTCACCGCCAAGCGCGAACGGAACGGCGCCGGCGCCTCTTCGAGCGATTGACGCACGGCACTCACGCCCGCTTGCCCGCCATCGCCGATGACCACGATTTGCCCATCGATGATCCGAGCTTCGCCGGTGTTGAGTTCGGCAACGGCGCGGACGGCGCGCTGGGCCATGTCGGAGAACAAAGGCGAAGCCGCGCCGCCGGCAACGTGCATATCGTCGACGGCTTCGATGTTTTGAAACGCCTGTGCCGCCGTCGTCATCAAGGTGGCGCGCGTATTTTCGCTCGGCACCGCGCCGCTCAGCACCACGCGTGAGCCATCGCGCTTCACGCTCCAGGCAAACGGCCGCTCAAACGTGCCGACACGCAGGCCGGCAGTGTTGACGCTGGTAACGCCGCCCGACCACATGCCGCCGCCACCGGCTGCGGTGAGCGCCGCCTCACGCGCGCCCACGATGTCCGTTTCATTTTCGACAATGCCACGAAGGATGGCGCGCTGACCGTTCATCGCCACGTCAATGCCAGGAAACCCTCGAGCCGAGAGAGCGGTCGAAACGCGCTGCTTGAGCACGCTTTCGACGCGCCAAAGCGCGCCGTCATGCGGCACGATCAACGTGCCCAGCACCGCCATGAGCCCTGCACCGATCGCGCCGACCCAGAACAACAGCTGTCTGCGACCAACGGAATTGCCCAATGGGGTCATGACACCCGCGCCCGGCGTACTTGCGCTTCCGTCAGCGCCGCGCGCAATTGTTCGGTCTCACGGAGCTCGACATCACGGCGCTGCGCCGCGAGCATGACATAGGCGCGCCAGCCAACGGCGAAGCCGATGAGCGCCGATACGGCGTAGAGGATCACCTCAGAGACGATAAGGCCGATCATTTTTCCCGCGCTACGCGCAACACTTCGCGCTTTAACGCCCTTCTAATGCCCTACGAACTAAGCGAAAACCGGAAAACCCTTGAGGGCGAACGCCGCTAACATGGTCCACCACGTAACCAGCGCGTCCAATCCGCAGATTAAGGCGCTGAAGAGCTTGCACCTAAAGAAGGGACGCGCCGAGGCCGGTTTGTTCCTAGCTGAAGGCGCGCGCCTGGCAGTAGAGGCGGCTGACCTTGGCGTTTGGCCCGAAATTTTGGTGTTCTCACCCGCGGCGCGCGAGCGCGAACAGGTGCGCGCACTGATCGAGCAAGCCGAGGCGCGGCGCGTCCGCACCATCGAAACCAGCGAAAGCGTACTCGCCCAGATCAGCAAGCGCGATAATCCGCAGACGGTGATCGGCGCCTACAGGCAACGCCTGACGCCACTCGACCAAATCAGCGGGGATACAATCGTCGCGCTCGAAGGCGTCCGCGACCCCGGCAATCTAGGCACCATCATGCGCACCGCCGACTCCACCGGCGTTGGCGGCGTAATCCTGGTCGGTGAGAGCTGCGATCCATTCTCGGTGGAAGCGGTGCGCGCCAGTATGGGCTCACTCTTTGCCATGAAGCTTGCGCGTGCAACGTTTGAAGAGCTGTTGCGGTTCAAGCAGGAACGCGGCGCCAGCATGATTGGCCTTTCCTTGAAGGGCGCCGCGTTCGACGCCGATCGGCCTGCGCCGGCGCGCGCGATCGTGCTGATGGGCAACGAACAATCTGGCCTGCCGCCGCATATGGAAGCGGCGTGCGACTCACTTGTGAAGCTGCCGATGCGCGGCCGAGCCGACAGTTTGAACCTTGCGATCGCAACGGGCGTGATGCTCTACGATCTCTGGCGGAGACGTGGATATGACGGCGCACGCGCCTGAGCTTTTGATTGCCGATGACTGGCGCGACTACCGCCTGCTGGATTCCGGCAATGGCGGCAAGCTCGAGCAAGTCGGCCCGTATCGCTTCGTGCGCCCTGAGCCGCAGGCGCTATGGGCCCCTGTGCGCCCTGCTGCCGATTGGGATGGCGCCGATGCGATCTTCTCCGCCGCCTCGGCAGAAGATGACGAGGCGGGACGCTGGCGCTTCAATCGCGAGTTGCCGCAAAACTGGACGCTGCAATGGGACGACCTCGCGTTTGTCTCGCGTCCGACTCCGTTTCGACATTTGGCGTTCTTTCCCGAGCATTCGGTGCATTGGCGCTATGCGCGCGACTATTTGAATGCACATCGCGGCCCGCAGCCCGAGGTGTTGAACCTGTTCGGCTATACGGGTTTGGCGTCGCTGGTTTGCGCAAAAGCCGGCGCGAAGGTTACGCATGTCGATGCCTCCAAGAAGGCGATCGGCTTTGCGCGCGACAATCAGCAAGCGGCCGGCCTCAGCGAGGCGCCGATCCGCTGGATTTGCGATGATGCGTTGACGTTCGTGAAGCGTGAAATCCGCCGCGGTCGGCGCTACGATGGAGTCATCCTCGATCCGCCAAAATTCGGGCGCGGTCCAGATGGCGAAACATGGAAGCTCGAAACCGATCTGCCGGAATTGCTCGATGCGTGCCAGACGCTGCTGCGCACCGATCCAAACGATCGCGGCAGCGCTAAGGGCTTCATGATCGCGACGGTGTATGCGGTGCGACTTTCGTATTTGGCGCTGGCGCAAACGGCGCAGCAAATGTTCAGCGGCGGCGAGTGGCAGGCCGGCGAGATGTGCTTGCCGCATGAAGGGCGCAGTGAATTGCTACCGACGGCGATCTTTGCGCGCTGGCGCGGTTAGTGAAAATTGCGCCCTTTCGGCATGACGTTCGCGGCCTTTGATACGTCGAGATTAATGCGAGCATTGCGAGGGTGGCCGGCTTGGCGCGGATCTTCATGGGCGCCTTTGCGCGGCTCATCCGTAGGCCCGGAGGGATCAAGCTTCGCGCCATGCGCTGAGAGTTTAGCCAGCAACGGCGTGTAATCGTGCACGCGTTCAGCGATCACGTGAATGACTCCGCTTTCGCTCTGAACCGGCCCCTCAATCGCGACCAATCGCCCGCCCAGCACTTCACGGCGATACTGCTCAAATAGTTTGGGCCACACGACGATGTTGGCGATGCCGGTTTCATCTTCAAGCGTCATGAAGATAACGCCGGACGCGGTGCCAGGCCGCTGGCGCACCAGCACTAAGCCCGCCACACGCACACGCTCGCCGTTGCGTACCTGCGTGAGTTGCTCCGCCTTGATTACCCGCCGCGACGACAGCTCCTCGCGCAACAACGCAACTGGATGCGCCTTCAGCGACAACCCAATGGTGCGATAATCCTCGACGATGTGTTCGCCCAAGAGCATAGGCGGGAGATCAAAATCCGGCTCACGCGTGCGATCTTCGCCGACCTCGAACAGCGGCAAATCCTCCTGTCCGCCAACGCGGTTCAATCCCCGCGCCGCCCACAACGCATCGCGGCGATCAAGGCCAAGAGAGCGGAAAGCGTCGATGTCGGCGAGGCGTTCGATTTCGGAGACATTCAGTCCACTCTTCAGCCAAACGCTGCGCACGGAATCATATCCATTGCCACGATTATCAACGAGCCGCTTCAGCGCCTCCTTCCTCAAACCACTCCCTTGCCTAAAGCCGAGCCGCAATGCGTGCGTTGACTTGATGTCTTTCGTCATCTCCGCATGGCGTGAATGCAGCTTTGCTGTCGGGTTCGGATTTGCTTCTAAGGTGTTGTCCCAATCGGAGGAATTCACATCGATTGGCCGCACATCAACGCCATGATCAATCGCATCGCGGACGATCTGCGCAGGCGCGTAAAATCCCATCGGTTGCGCGTTGAGGAGTGCAGCGGCGAAAACGTCTGGGTAGAAGCACTTTAGCCAAGATGAGGCGTAGACAAGAATTGCGAAGCTAGCTGCGTGGCTCTCGGGAAAGCCGTACTCGCCAAAGCCTTCGATCTGAGAAAAACAGGCGTGGGCGAATTTCTCATCGTACTTGTTCTTCAACATCCCATTGATGAACTTCTCTTTCAATTCATCGATTTTACCAACACGCTTGAACGTCGCCATCGCGCGACGAAGCTTGTCAGCCTCCGCAGGCTCAAACCCCGCCGCGTGAATTGCAATCTGCATTGCCTGTTCTTGGAATAGCGGCACCCCCAATGTTCGCTTCAGCACAGCCTGCAACGCTGGATAAGGATAAACGATCTCTTCTTTCCGCCTCTGTTGTTCACGGCGCTTCAGATACGGATGAACCATTCCGCCTTGAATTGGTCCCGGGCGAACGATCGCCACTTCAATAACGAGATCATAAAACTCTTCCGGTCGAAGCCGAGGAAGCATCGACATTTGCGCTCGGCTCTCCACTTGAAAAACGCCGATTGAATCAGCCCGACGCAACATCGAGTAGACCGGCTCTTCATTTGGAGGGGTTCTAAGCGTTATGCATTCTTCGCCGGGGTAATGCGCGCTATGCAGATCGAATGCTTTCCGCAAGCACGTCAGCATGCCAAGCCCTAGGACATCGACTTTTAGAATACCGAGATCTTCCAGATCGTCCTTGTTCCACTCAACAACCGTGCGATCATCCATCCTTGCGTTCTGCACGGGCACAACGTCATCAATCTTCTCTCGTGTAATGACGAACCCACCGACATGCTGAGACAGGTGGCGCGGGAAGCCCTGCAATTTGTTTGCAAGCGCCACACAATCCATCAGCTTCTGATCTGTGACGTCGAAGCCCTGCTCTAATAGGTCCTTATTTTCCACCCCTTTTGACCACCAGTGCAACATCTTCGACAAGCTGCTGACACTGTCTTCTGAGTAGCCAAAGACTTTCGCGACCTCTCGAACGGAACTTCGCCCGCGATAACAAATCAATGTCGCCGCTAATGCCGCGCGATCGCGTCCATACTTCTGGTAGATATACTGGATGACTTCTTCGCGCCGCTCATGCTCGAAGTCGACATCGATATCCGGCGGCTCGTTTCTCTCTTCGGAAACGAAGCGATCGAAAAGCAAAACGTTCTCGTTCGGATCAACCGATGTAATGCCCAAACAATAGCAGATCGTCGAATTGGCCGCCGAGCCCCGTCCTTGGCAAAGAATAGGTTTTTTGGGGTTGCCATCTTTATCTAAAGGCGACCGGGCAAAGTCGACGATATCTGCGACCGTTAAAAAGTACGGCGCGTATTGCTTCTTGCCAACGATTTCGAGTTCGCGGCGAAGAGACACACTAATCTTTTCGGGTATGCCAGCGGGATAGAATTTCGCGGCGCCTTCCAAAGCACGAGCTTCCAACGCTTCTTGTGGGGATGGATATCCCGCCGATGTCTCTTCCGGATATTCGTAGCGCAACTGATCCATCGAAAATTGAACGCATTGGAGAAAGCTCAAACTTTCCGCCACGGCTTCCGGCACGTCAGCAAAGAGGCGCATAACCTCTTGCGCCGACTTCAGCCGACGCTCAGCATTTTTGGCCAACAACGCACCAACTTCGTTCAGCGTTTTCTTTTCTCTGATGCACGTAATAACGTCCAGCAATGGCCGATTGTCTGCGTGATGAATCAACGGCTCAGTCGTCGCGATCAATCGCGCTCCAGTTTGCGATGCGAGCTGCTTTAGCTGCCTAATCCGGCGCCGATCTTCACCGTTGAACCGGAACGGCGCTGCGAGCCATGCTTGGCCTGTCGCTTTTCGAATTTTCTGAAGATGCGATCCTAAGCGATACGGCTCATCCCCAAGCTCACACGCGGGAATGAGAATTGTCTGCAGACCTTTGGCATGAGCCAAATAGTCTGAAAAATCGAGCCAACACTCACCCTTCGGCGCCAGCTTGTTACCTACCGTTAGCAGCCGGGTAAGATTGGCGTAGCCCGCACGATCCTTGGGATAGACAACCAAATCTGGCGATCCGTCGCGAAACACGAGGCGACAACCGACGATCATTCGAATATCGCCCTTGCCTTGCTCGCGCATCGTTCTTGCCTTCACGTGCGCGCGTACAACGCCAGCAAGCGTGTTACGGTCAGCAATACCGATCCCAACCAAACCAAGCTCAATCGCTTGCTCCACCATTTCCTCAGGATGCGAGCCTGAGCGCAGAAACGAGAAGTTCGTCGTGACGCAGAGTTCCGCGAAGTCGCTCACGCGAATAGCCCGTGCAGATACCAAAGCGGCGGCTTCTCGCCTTCGCCGTAGAGCCCCTCCCGATAAATCCAGTAACGCCGTCCTTGCTTATCTTCGAGACGATAGTAATCGCGCGTCATTTCGCGCTTCTGCCAATCGCCACTAATCCGTTCCGGCCCCTCCGCGCGCACGACTTCGCGCATCACGCGCCGCCAACGAAACTTGATCGGCGGCCCATCGGGGACGCCCGCCATCACTTCGATTTGCTGGCCGGGTGAGAACAACCGCACCGGCCGGCGCTGCACGCCGTCGGTCGGCGGTTTCTTAGCCTTTCCACCTTGAGACCTGCTCAGCGCCGAGCGCCAGCCGGCAGCACGCTCGGGTGAATGTTCGTCATGGACGGTCGGACGCACGACCCGTTTCGGGCCGAGTCTCGATGTCAAAACGTCAGCAATGCCGCTTATCGTTTCATCAGTCGCGGCGCTCGCCTCGACAGAAACTAACGTTTGAGTACGCTGATTGAACTCCGCAAGCCGCGCAACATCCAACCGCGCCGCCTCAAACCCAAATTCTGCATCCAAATTTTCGCCGACAATATTGAGCTTCTCACGAAAGAGCCGCATCAGCGGCTTCACTTCGCGCAGGGGCTTGCTGACGTTCACCCCGATCACGCGGTCACGGCCATCGACGCCGAACAGCACGAGTTCCGCGCGCAAAATTCCGGCGCCACGCGCGTCGAGCTTTTCGACAACACCGCCGCATAAATCCTGCGCCACCTGCAACACGGCATCTGCTGTAAAGACGGGCTCCAAAAATCGCCGCAACGCAAACACAGGCGGCGCTGGACGGCGCGGCGTCAGCGCTTCCTGTGTGCGCCCAAGCGCCTGATCCAGGCGCAGCATCGCGTTCTCGCCCGCACGCGCGGTGAATGCCGAACGCGGCGCGTGGAGAATTTGACCGATTGTCTTCAAGCCCAATCGGCGCAACAGCGCCGCCGCACTCGGCTCAAGCCGGAGCGCTTCCACTGGCAGCGCCGCAAGCTGCGCTTGCCAATCTTCAGACATAGCAAGCGACGGTGTCAGCCTCTGCTTTTGCTTTGCATACCGGGCAAATGCCCACGCACATCCCGGCGTCGGCGCAATCGCAGCGCGCGCGCCGAAGCCTTGCGCGCGCAATCGTGTTACGACTTCAACGCGCAGATTTTCTTCGCCATCGAACAAATGCGCACAGCCGCTAACGTCGAGAAATAGTCCCTCCGGGGGATCAACCACAACAATCGGGGTAAAGCGCTCGCACCACGCGGCGATATTATCGAGCGCGCGCGCATCCTCTTCCGGCTCCGCCTCCACCGCTTCCAGCTTCGGCTGCATCGCACGCGCGTCGGCAAGCGACATAGCGAGGTTCAACCCAAGCTTGCTCGCGCGTGCATCGACACCTTTCAGCTGAAGCGCGCCATTTTCTTTCGCGTACACTGCAAGCGGGCGATCGTCAGACGGCCCGCGCCCAGAGCGGATCAACCGGTCCGTCCTGATGCGCGGCAGATAGATCGCGAGCCAGCGCGCGTTCTGTGAAGCGGCGCTCATGCGCATTCCAATCCACGATGAAAGAAGAACCAAAAGAGCCGCCGCGATTGCGCGTGAGCTCCGCACGAAACGCCGGGGCCCCCAGCTCATCCGGCTCGGCATTGCTTTCGGCTGGCGCGATGCGCCACCGCGTCCACGCCGCACTCGGGCCACTCGCCGGCATCAACAACAAGCAGCGGGAGCTGTGGCGCTCAGCGAACAGCAACAATCTGCGGCTGGCTTTGAGGTCGAGCGGTTTGCCTTGCGCGCCCAAAGCGCAAATCACGATCGCGCCGGTCGCCGCCAACGCTTGCTCAGCCGCCCACAGCGCATCTTCACGCTTCTTCGCCCGCGCCACGATCAGCCGATCAAGGCTCAGGCCGTATTGCGCGAGCCCCAAGGGATAGGGTGCGCCCTCCTCAGCGAACGCCGCATCCTCGCCAGCCCAAATGACCCCCGCCGGCCCCGCCCAGCTCGCCGCCAGCGCCAGCGTGAACCCCAAAGCCGAAGCCTCGAACCCCGCTCCCGCCGGGCCAATTTCATGCAACGGCTGACCAGCCATAGTGGCCGCCTTGGCAGCGAACCCAGTATGTTGGGCCGACCCCTTAGAGGGGGAAAAGGAAGCTGGACGCGGACTCATGTTCTCTATATGTTCTACACCCCTGAGTCCCCCTCGGCAAGGCGGGCACGGAATGAAATTGGAGGCCGCCCGCCCATGTTCGCCTATGCCTTATTCGACACTGCCATCGGCCGCTGCGCACTCGCTTGGGGTCCGCGCGGCATTATTGGCGTGCAACTGCCTGAGCGCAGCCACGAAGCCACACGCATCCGCCTCATGCGCCTCTGCCCGAACGCGGAGGAGCTTGAACCGCCAAGGCAAATCGCGCGCGCCATTGAAGACGTGTCAGCGCTCCTGCGCGGCGAGAAGAAATCTTTGCGCGCCGTGCAACTCGATCTTTCCCGCGTTCCCGCCTTTAACGCGCGCGTCTACGAAACCACGCGCGCCATTCCGCCCGGCGGCACCCGCACGTACGGCGAGATCGCGCGCGCCATAGGTCAGCCCGACGGCGCCCGCGCCGTTGGCCAAGCGCTCGGCCGCAACCCATTCGCCATCGTCGTGCCCTGTCACCGCGTCGTCGGGGCCGACGACAAACTCGTCGGCTTCAGCGCCAATGGCGGCATCAAGACGAAACTTAAGATGCTTAAGATCGAAGGCTGGCGCGAGAACGAGCCGAGCTTGTTCGAGGAATTGGCTTAGGTCGCCGGCAGGGCAGCAGAGCTTATTTGCACACCAAAACCACGCCGAAATGCGTTAGGTGTTCCAAGTTGCGCCTGTTCCTGAATGCGGGGATACGCATCCAGGCCAGAAAAGCACCCGATGACGTCAGCTCAGATCACCGTTCCCGCCCTTGCGCGCGCGCTCGAAAAGCGCGGCTATGAAACGTTAACGCCGGTACAGTCGGCGATCCTGGCGCCGGAACTGCGCGACGCGGATCTTATGGTCTCCGCGCAAACGGGCTCGGGAAAAACGGTTGCTTTCGGCCTCGCGCTGGCGCCCACGTTGCTTGGCAAAAGCGACCGCTTCGAACAGGCGCGCGATCCGCTCGCGCTCATCATCGCGCCGACCCGCGAACTGGCGATGCAAGTCACGGCCGAAATTCGCTGGCTCTTTGCCGAAGCCGGCGGCGTTGTCGCATCATGCGTTGGCGGCATGGATGCGCGTGACGAACGCCGCGCGCTCGATCGCGGCGCGCATATCGTTGTCGGCACGCCAGGCCGTTTGGTTGACCACCTGCACCGCCGCTCACTCGTGCTCGACAGCCTGAAGGCCGTGGTGCTCGACGAAGCGGACGAGATGCTCAACCTCGGCTTCCGCGAAGAGCTTGAAACGATCCTCGACACCGCGCCTGCCGAGCGGCGCACGCTGATGTTCTCGGCCACGATGCCGCGCTCGATCGCGACCCTGGCCGGCAAGTACCAACGCGACGCCCAGCGTGTGAACACGATCAGCACCGCGAAGCAGCATACCGATATCGAATATCTCGCGCTCACCGCCGGCGCGCACGACGTAGAGAACGCGATCTTCAACGTGTTGCGCTATCACGACGCGGCGAACGCGCTGGTGTTCTGCGGTACGCGTGCGGCTGTTACGCATCTCCAAAGCCGCTTCAGCAATCGCGGCTTCTCGGTTGTGGCGCTCTCCGGCGAGCTTAGCCAAAAAGAACGCACGTACGCGTTACAAGCACTGCGTGACCACCGCGCCAACGTTTGCATCGCGACAGATGTCGCCGCGCGCGGCCTCGACCTTCCCGATCTCGATCTCGTGATCCACGCTGACCTGCCGAAGAACCCGGAAGCCCTGCTCCATCGCAGCGGCCGCACCGGACGCGCAGGCCGCAAAGGCACCAGCGTTCTCATCGTGCCGTATCCGGCGCGCCGCCGCACCGAGCGCTTGCTGCGCGATGCGAAAATCGAAGCGCATTGGAGCGAGCCGCCCTCCGCCGATGATGTGAAGCGCCGCGATGACCAACGCCTGATCGAAGATCCGGTGCTCAGCGCACCAATCGGCGATAGCGAACGCGGCATCATCTCTGCGCTGCTCGAACGCCATGATGTCGACCAGATCGCGGCGGCATTCGCGCGCCTCTACCGCAAGAACCAACCCGCACCGGAAGATTTGATGGCGCCGCCAGCTGACGCCGCCCAAAACCCAACGCGGCCGGCGCCACGCCCCCAAGGCTTTGAACACAGCGCCTGGATCACACTCACAGTGGGCTACGCGCAGAAAGCTGAGCCGCGCTGGCTGATCCCGATGCTCTGTAAAGCTGGCGGCATCACCAAACGCGATATCGGCACCATCCGCATCGAGGATCGCGTTACGCACGTCGAACTCGACGCGGCAATCGCTGATAGCTTCTTCACCCACCTCGACGCAGGCGGGCGGCTGGAGAAAAACATCGTCGCCATGCCGATGCGCGAGCAAGAACACGCGCGGCCTGAACGCAGCGAACGTCCGCAACGAGAAGAGCGCCACGACCGTCAAGATCGGCCGCAACGCGCCGAGCGCCCGGCTGAGCGACAGGATCGTCAAGAGCGCCCCGCTACTGCGCGTCCGGGCCGCAGCGAACGTCAGAGCTTCGAGCCGCGCCGTGGCAAGCCACCCGCAGGCAAGCATGCGGCCAGCAAGCATCCGGCTGGCAAACCGGCCGGCGGCAAGCCGCACAAAAAGAAGAAGACGTGGAATCCGGCTGACTGATTGCCGTCAGGCAACTAGCCGCTCCGGCCTGCCAACGTCTTCTGCATCAAGCCAATGCCCATCGCGTAGATGCTCTTCGTGAACGCGATCGCCTCTTCGTCGCTCATGCCCTGCGGCTCGAACTCGCCAATCCACGTAAAGCGAGACGACGCGGCGTCGATCGGCGCAACCGCCATCGTCGCGCGGTAGGACTTGTAGGGCAGCGGCGCAGTGACGATGGAATAGCTGTAGCTGTTCGCCGTCTGCGCCTCCAACCGATCGACGATCCTTCGGCCATCGGCCAGAGTCAAAGTGCGCAGCGCGCCGATGCCTTCGCCTTCCTGAACACACCCTTCCGGCGGGCGGCCCGACCATTTGCCGGTATCGCCGAAATCACCGATCAACGCCCAAAGTTCATCGACCGGTAGATCGAACACGTGCTCAGCCGTGACGATCGGCATTAGCGGCCCGTCGGCAAATCTTTGAACGCCACGCCCTTATCGACACGGACATCCTGCGGCAGGCCGAGCACGCGCTCGGCGATGATGTTTTTCAAAATTTCGTCAGTGCCGCCGGCGATACGCAGACCAGGGGCGAACATGTAGCTCTGGTGAAACGCGCCTTCGAGCGTTGCGAGGTCGGGATCGTTGATAATGCCGTAGTGATCCTCCGCCTCGATCGCCGTGTTGGCGATGTCCATCATCTGGTTGGCGTTGATCACCTTGCCGATCGAGCTTTCGGGACCAGGCGTTTGCCCTTTCGAGAGCGCCGTCATCGTGCGGAATTTGGCGAGCTTGTAGCCCTCGGCGCGCACGATCCAATCGGCGAGCTTCTGGCGAAAGCTTTCATCTTGAATGAGCGTGCCGCTGCCGGATGGCGAGTTGATGCCTTTGGCGAAGTCGAAGATTTCCTTGTAGTCGGGGCCGTATGAGCCACCGACCGCGAGGCGCTCATTCATCAGCGTCACCAACGCGACATTCCAGCCCATGCCGGGATCGCCAAGACGGCTTGCGTCAGGAATGCGCACGTCGGTGAAATAGACCTCGTTGAAGTCGCGGCCACCGGAGGCTTGGTGGATCGGACGGACCTCAACGCCAGGCTGTTTCATGTCGACGATAAACATCGTCAGACCTTTGTGCTTCTCGACGTCCGGGTTCGTGCGCACGAGCAAGATACCGTAGTCGGAAAATTGCGCGCCAGTGGTCCAGACCTTCTGGCCGTTGATGATCCAATCATCGCCACTTGCCCCGGACCCCGATCCGGAGTCGCGCACGGCTTTGGTTTTACCGGCGGCGACGTCAGAGCCCGCGCTCGGTTCGGAAAAGAGCTGACACCAAATTTCTTCGCCGCGCAGCGCCTTCGCGACGTAGCGATCTTTGATCGCCTCGTCAGAAAACGCGATCACCGTCGGCACGCACATGCCGAGCCCGATCGAGAACGGCTGCGACGGCGCGTCGAACTTCGCTTCTTCCTGATTGAAGATGACCGAATAGATCGGCGGCAAGCCGCGTCCGCCTTGCTCCTTGGCCCAGGTGATGCCGGCGAAACCGGCTTCGGCTTTGCGCTTCTGATATTCTTTCGCGGCCTTCAGATACTCAATCGGCTTCAAGCGCCGCTGCAGGCGTTCCTGATCCGAACTCTTCGGCTTCACGTTCGCTTCCAGAAACGCGCGCGCTTCATTGCGGAATTTGGTTTCTTCGGGCGTGTCGTTGAAATCCATGACGCACTCTCACTTGGTAGATTCAAATGGGATAGTAAGGCTCGCTATGAAACCGGCGATGGCAGTTACGAACGCCAGGCCGATGAGAAGCGTGAGCATCCCGCCGGGAATGTTGCTCGAATAGTCGCCGCCAGGCTCGAACAGCTTCCCAAAGAAAGACAGATACAGCGCTCCAACACCAACGCCCCAGCCGCCTGTGAACAGTGCGCGTCGTGCGGACGTGGGCCTCCGCAAGAGCCAAGCGCTAACGATCAGCAAGGCGCCCATGAATTGATCATCAAGCCAAGCTGGCGCCGGACGATCTTGGCCCCAGCTGCGAGCCGCCTCGCCGATCATCAGCGAGAGCCCAAGCAGAACGGCGACAACGCGCAAGACCTTCACGCCGCATTCCGCTGTTCGAGCCGCTTCACGAGCTTTTCCTTCCACACCGCCGGGCTCCCCGCTTGCAGAGCGAGCAGTTTGGCGCGGCGAAAAAAGAGATGGCAGTCGACTTCCCAAGTGAAGCCCATGCCGCCGTGCGTTTGGATGTTCTCCTTGGCGCAGAAGTAATAGGCGTCGCTTGCCGCCGCGCGTGACGCGGCGGCGGCGAAGGGAAGCTCCGCGGCGTCAGTTGAAAGCGCCCATGCGCCGTAATAAGCGTTGGAGCGCGCGACCTCGATGCCGACATACATATCGGCGAGCTTGTGCTTGATCGCTTGGAACGAACCGATCGGGCGCGAGAATGCGTAACGGCTCTTGGCGTACTCGACCGACATTTCGAGGCAAGCTTGGCTGCCGCCGATTTGTTCGAACGCGATCAACACCGCAGCGCGATCGAGCACGGCTTCGGCCGTATCCCAGCCTTGCCCGGCAGCGCCGATGCGCTCGGCTTTCGCGCCCTTGAACTCAAGTTTGGCGTGCCCACGCGTCGGGTCGAGCGTCTTCAGCGTTGTGCGCGTAACGCCTGGTTGATTGAGATCAACCAGCACCAGTGAAATGCCGCTGCCCTCTTTGGCGACCACAACAGCATGGGTCGCACAATCACCATCGGTGACCGGGATCTTGACGCCGTTCAGCGTCGAGCCATCGAACTTCGCATTGATGCTCGACGGCGACGGCGCGCCTGGGCCTTCGCTTAGCGCGAAGCAGCCGATGGTTTCGCCGCTGACGACCTTAGGCAAATGCGCCGCCTTCTGCGCATCGCTGCCCGCGAGCGTCAGGGCTTCGGCGAAGAAATACACGGTTGATGAAAACGGGATCGGCGCCACCGCGCGGCCGATCTCTTCGGCGAGCACGCAGAGTTCGAGACGCCCAAGCCCCAGGCCACCGTGCTCTTCCGCGATCGCCACGCCCAGCCAGCCCATCTCGGCGACGCCGCGCCACAGCGCTTCATCATAGGATTTGGCGTCATCGTTCAGAACACCGCGCACAACTTTGATGGCGGACTTGTCAGCCAGAAATTTGCGCGCTTGGTCTTTGAGCGCCTTCTGGTCATCAGAAAAATCGAAATTCACCCCGTTCCTCCCGGGTTATGGTTGCCGCCATCCTAACGCGCGCGCTGGAAAGCGCGAAAGACTGTCTTGGCGTCAACGTCCGTTCACGAAGGCTCAACGGCACTGCGCTAGAGTGCGCCCTTCAGATTTTGGGGTGAGCAGTCTCATGGCGAAGGCGGTCTTCCATAAGGGCCAGCGCGTTTACGTGAAGCCGGTGGCGACGTGGGCCACGGTCGAAAACGTGAACCCACAATGGGTCAAGGGCGTCGAAGAACCCCTGCGCGTTACCTACGACGCGGGCCTCGGCCGCGAATTCCAGGCGCACGAATTGGCCGCCGAAGAGAAGGACCCGCAAAAGCCGGACCTGATCGAGACGGAAAACTGGCGCATCCTGCGGGCCGTGAACCGGCTTTCACAAGATGCGCGCGATCCGCGCCATCCCTACCCCGGCACCTACCCCGTCGTCATTACCGATGAAAAGGATTGGGGCGGCTGGCGCGTGCCGATGTCCGAGTACGACCGCGATCCACAGCGGGTTGAGCATCAGTCGCGCGTGTTCGCAAACGCGCTGCGTCTTATGCGAGTGGCGCGCGAGTTGATCGAGTTCGCGCAAGATTACCCGCACGAAACGCCCGGCCATTTGCAGGATTTGGCGCAGCAAGCTGAAATGGTCCTGGCGGCGGTCTATCACGAACCGACGCCGCGCATGGCGGCGCCCGCCGCGGCCGAATAAGACGCATTGATTTTCAGGGCCGCGCGGCTCATGTCAGGCCTTCCCTGGAGGCCTGAATGCGCGACGCCGAGAACGTCACTGTCCGTCTGTCCGACTACCAACCGCCGGACTATCTGATCGACGAAATCGCGCTCGTCTTCTCACTGGAACCGGAGGCGACCCTTGTCGCCGCCCGCAGTCACGTTCGCCGCAGCAACGCAGAGAGCGCGCCGCTCGTTCTCAATGGCGAGCGGCTTGAACTTCAGAACATCGCGATCGACGGGCAGGACCTGACCGCAGATCAGTACCACATTGAGCCAGGCCAGCTCGTAATCCACAGCCCGCCCCCCTCTTTCCGCCTCGACATCGTCACGCGCATTTCGCCAGCGACAAACACACACCTCGAAGGCCTCTACATGTCAGGCGGGCGCTTCTGCACACAGTGCGAAGCGGAAGGCTTCCGCACGATCACGTACGCCCTCGATCGGCCGGACGTGATGGCGCGCTACGGCGTCCGCATCGAGGCTGATAAAGCCGCCTACCCGACGCTGCTTTCCAACGGCAATCTCACCGAGAGCGGCGACATGGACGGCGGGCGCCACTTTGCCGTGTGGATCGATCCGCACCCGAAGCCGTCATACCTTTTTGCGCTCTGCGCCGGGAAATACGAATCCATCCATGATGAGTTCGTGACGCAAAGCGGGCGAACGGTCGCGCTCGGCATCTATGTCGATCCAGATGATACGCCGCGCGCGGGTTACGCGATGGACTCCCTGAAGCGCGCCATGAAGTGGGACGAAGACGCCTTCAAGCGTGAGTATGATCTTGACGTGTTCAACATCGTCGCCGTCCGCGATTTCAATTTCGGTGCGATGGAAAACAAAGGCCTCAACGTCTTCAACTCGTCGTTGATCTTGGCGGACGCCGACACCGCGACCGACGCAGACTTCGAAGCCATCGAAGCCGTCGTCGGCCACGAATACTTCCATAACTGGACCGGCAATCGGATCACCTGCCGCGACTGGTTCCAGCTCTGCTTGAAGGAAGGCCTCACAGTTTATCGCGAGCAGGAATTCAGCGCCGACCAGCGTTCGCGTTCCGTGCAGCGGATCAAGGACGTGAAGCGCCTACGCGCGCGCCAGTTCGGCGAAGACGCCGGACCGCTCGCGCACCCGGTGCGGCCTTCGAGCTACCAGAAGATCGACAACTTCTATACTGCGACCGTTTACGAAAAGGGCGGCGAAGTGATCCGCATGCTGAAGCGGATCATTGGCGAAGACGCTTTCGACCGCGGCATGCAGCTCTACTTCGAGCGCCGCGACGGCACCGCCTCAACGATAGAGGATTTCATCGGTTGCTTTGAAGAAGCGTCCGGCAAAAGCCTCGAGACGTTCATGCGTTGGTACGAGCAGGCAGGCACGCCGGCCCTCAAGGTACGCGGCGAATACGATGCTGCCGCGCGCACGTATCAGTTGCACGTCTCGCAGCGACTCTCAGCCACGCCGGGACAGCCGCACAAACTACCCGCGCCGATCCCACTCCAAATCGGTTTCATCAGCCCCGACGGCGCAATCATCGCCTCGAAAGCCGACGGCGATTCCATCTCACGCACCGAACACCGCGCTGTGCTCGAGGACTCGGAGATCACACTCGAATTCACCGACGTGCTTGAAGCGCCGATCGCCTCGGTCGTGCGCGGCTTCTCAGCCCCGGTGACGTTAGACGACGACCTGACGCCGCAAGCACGCCTCGCGCAGATGGCGCACGATCCGGACCCGTTTACGCGCTGGGAAGCGGGCCAGACCTTGGCGCGCGCGATCATGCTGGGCGAAAGCGGCGCGTCGGTTGCGGCACTCACCACAGCGCTCGGCCGCGAACTCGATCGCGCTCAGGAAGACCCGGCCTTTGCGGCACTGGCGCTGCGCCTGCCCGATCTCAATGAACTTATCCTCGCATCGACGACACCGGACCCTGATAAGCTCTTTCAGGCCCGCGAAGCGCTACGCCGCGCCATCGCCAGCGCACTGCGAGACCGCTTGGAGCCAATCGCGCAAACTAAAGGCGAAGTTCCGTTTTCGCCAAGCGCCGACGCGGCCGGCCGCCGCGCGCTGAAGAGCGCTGCACTCGATCTGCTCTCTTCGCTCGGCCCAAGCCAAGCGCTCATCGACGCCTACGACAACGCACTGAGCATGACCGAGGCGATCGCGGCGCTCGAAGCACTCGGCGCCTCTGAAAGCCCGGCGTTCGATGACGCGCTGACCAAATTCTACGAGCGCTGGAAAGCCAATCCGCTCGTGATCGACAAATGGTTCGCGGCACAAGCATCGTCGCCGCGCGCCGATGCGCTCGCGCGCGTCGAGCGCCTGCGTGCGCATGAAGAGTTCAACTTGAAGAACCCCAACCGCGTTCGCTCTCTCGCCGCCGCCTTCGCGATGCGCAACCCGCGCGCGTTCCACGCTGCCAATGGCGATGGGTACCGCTTCCTCGCTTCGCTCACGGAAACCATCGATCCACTGAACCCTGCACTTGCCGCGCGACTCTTGACACCATTCGAATCGTGGAAGCGATTCGATGCACAACGGCAGGAACACGCGCGCGCGGCACTGGAACAACTCGCTGCGCTTCCGCAACTATCGAAGAACACGCGGGAAATGGTCGAGCGCACGCTCGCCTAGCCGTTAACGCGTGAGACAAATGGGCCGCCTGCGAAACCGTAAAGCGGGTTATCCAGCACGCGCATCGACAGAGCGTTTACCGACCAGTTACACTTAGGACTCTTTAGGATTCCGAACGGCGATTCGGGGCGGCCGGGGAATACTTGTGTCGGATGATAATGCTTACGAAGCACCGCAAGGTGCTGCGCCGTACAAGGCCAACAAGCCGTTTATCGTGCTTGTCTTGGTCTTCGTCACCGCGTTCTTCGCGGCGATCGCGGCACAGATTCGTTCGCACCATGACGACGCGGCGAGCACCATCATCGCGGCGCAATCATCCGCAGCAGGTCTCATCGCAGAGCGCGTAAACGCGAACCTTGCAATCGCGATGGGCGCGAGTGCTGGCGTTACCGATCTCGCACGTTCGGGCGGCGCGGCTCCCGCCGCTATCGCAAATGCCGCCGCCTCGGCGCAGCCCGCCATCGCTGCGGCCATTGTCAATCGCACTGGCGCCATCGAAGCCATCACCGATCCGGCGCAAGCGGCGCTTGTCGCCGCCGCCATGCAGAGCGCGAACGCCGCTGACGTATGGGTCGGTGCGCCCGACCGCGGCGAACTGCCGACGGCGCCGGTTATCGTTCGCAATATTGGTGATCGCGCCATCGTTACGGTGATCGATCCCGCGCGCTTACTCCCTGACCTCGACGCACATGCGCGCGTGCTGATCGCTGCCCCTGACGGCACGATCCTTTACGCCTCGCCGGCCATGCAGGAAGCTGGCGCACGAGCCCAGCAACAAGTGCTGGCAGCCGCGCGCGCGCGCGACAACGGCGCGCTCATCCGCGACGGCAACGATCGCACCTGGGTCGCCGCGGAATCCACCGCCCAGATCGGCAATCTCGGCGTCATGGCCGCGGCGCCCGCGCCGGGCGCACTCGATCTTTGGCTGGCTGCATTCTTGCGCTTCGCACTCGTCGCGGCAGCGCCGTTGGCGGCCATGGCGGTGCTCTATCTTTTGATGCGCCAGAACGCCCAGCGCGCGCGTTTGGCCGAAGCTGAAGCCGAACGCTCGGAGACGCACTTTCAGATCGCGGCCGACGGCGCAAAAGTCGGCGTGCTCGAGTGGCGCCCCGCCGCTGACGAGGTGCAACTCTCTGAGCGCGCCGCGCGCTTGCTCGGCGCCCCGCGCGACATCTTGGGCCTGCGCGATCTACTTGAACTCATCGTTGCCGAAGACCGCTTCGGCGTTGAAGAAGAATTCCGCCGCGCGCGCCAATCCGGCCTGCTCGATGCGCGCTTCCGCGTGACGCGGGGCGGCGGTCTCGCCTGGATCGAAGCCCGCGGCACCGCCGTTGAGGATTCCAGCGGCCGCAGCGAAACGCGCGTGTTCGGCACAGTGATCGACGCCACCCAACGCCACGAGGCCGAGGCGCGCGTCTCGCGCCTGGAGCAGCAGCTTCGCGCCGCAATCGACAACTTCTCCGGCCCGTTTGCGTTGTGGGACGCGCGCAAGCGTCTGCTGCTGTGGAACCATAGCTTCGCCAAAGCCTTCGGCTTAGGCCCCGACATCCTGCGGATGCGCGCGTCCTACGAAGCCATCTCCGCTGCAGCGACCTCGAACATCCGGCGCGAGAAGAACGATCCGTCGAACCCCGACGTACGCGTCATCGAGCTGGTCACCGGCGAGTGGCTCCACATTGTTGAGCGCCGCGCCGCTGACGGCGGCGTCATCACCGTTGGCGTCGACATCACGCCGCTGAAGCGCAAGGAAGAGGAACTCGCAAAGAACGAGCGCCGCCTTTCCGATGCACTGAGCCGCGCCGAGACGCAGGAATACCGGATCAAAGCGCTGGCGCGAGAAGCGCACGAAGAGCGTCAGAAAGCCGAAGAGGCCAGCCGCGCCAAGTCGACCTTCCTCGCCAACATGAGCCACGAGCTGCGCACACCGCTCAATGCAGTCATCGGTTTCTCCGAAATCATGTCCAAAGAACTCTTCGGACCGCTGGCGAACCCGCAGTACAAGCAATACTCAAGCGACATCTACGACAGCGGCAACCACTTGCTCGATCTGATCAACGACATTCTGGACATGGCGAAGATCGAAGCGAACAAGCTGACGTTGACCCCCCGCCCGCTCGATCCAATGGTGGCGATCGAGCAGGCCGTACGCCTCACCAAGCGCAAGGCCGAAGAAAAGGGCCTTTCCATCGTGGTCGATGCCGAGGAGCTGCCAGAGATCGAGGCCGACCACCGCGCCGTGAAGCAAATCCTGCTGAACCTGCTCTCAAACGCCGTGAAGTTCACCGATCAAGGCGCGATCATGGTCCACGCGCGCGACAACCATCATGGCCTGACACTGCGCGTGGTCGATACCGGCTGCGGGATCCCGCCGGAACACCTGCCGCGCCTCGCGCGCCCGTTCGAGCAGGTCGAACAAGAGCTCACGCGCAACAATCATGGTACGGGCCTCGGCCTCGCACTGACCAAGTCGCTGACGGAAATGCACGGCGGTAAGCTGGCGATCCAAAGCGAAGTCGGCCGCGGGACGATCGTGACCGTGACGCTGCCGCGCACATTCGGCGGCCAACGCGAGTTGGAAGCTACCGCGGCGGAGTAAATCTCCAAGGACCGCCGGCTGGAAGCCGGCGGTCCTTGGAGTCAATTACTGCTGACGCAACCGCTCCTGACGTCGCTCGCGCAGCCGCTCACGACGCTCTTGACGCCGTTCCTGAATGTCCTGCCGCTGCTCGGGGCTCGCCTGCTCCGGCGCATTCGCACCATCACCCGGCACTTCCGCGGGCGCGATTGCGCCCCCGCGCCGCGCGGGGGCGGCATCGCGCAGCGCAGTGAGCACCTCGCGGCGCTGCTGCGGTGTGAGGTCAGCAAAAGCCTCGATCACGTCGTCCTGAAAAACACCGACCGCGGCTTGGTCAGCGGCGCGCAGCCGCTCAAAGGCCGCGCGCACACGAACGCCGTCATAAGGCTCCTGCGCCGCAGCCTCGAACGCCTCGCGGCGCGCCTGTGCGGCGGCTTGGCGCGCATCGCGCGTTTGCGTCCAGCTATCTCCGAGTTCTTCGCGCATGATTGTCCGCGTCTCCGGCGGTAAAGCCCGCAGGAACGCACGCGGGCCGGCCAACCGGGCAATTGCAGCGCTATCGTTCGTATCGCGCGCAACGCGCACGCCGGCGGTCCACGCGCCTGCGAGCGCGCCGACCACCAACAGATTCAGCGCAACTGAAATGAAGAGCAGCGTGCGCCAGGGAAAACGGGAGTCGCTCATCATTCATCCTCAAACGCCATGGGCGCCTCGAACGCCATGGTGAAATAGGCGTCGTCCTCGCTTGGCATCGGCGCGAGAAGTCCGCCGCTGTAACCGAGCACGACACCAAACACAGCGCAGGCCGCAAGCGCGAAAAGCGCGCGGCGGTCAAATGCAGGCCGCTGTGCGCGCGGCGCTGAAACCAAGATACGCGCCACAAGATCAGGCGATGGCTCATCGCTTTCCCGCGCCGCCTCCAGCACCTGGTCAAGCTTGCTGGCTTCCGCGATCAGCGCTGCGGCTTCCGCTTCCTGTGCCGCATAGGCGACGCCAGCCGCGCGCGCTTCCGCTGGCCAACGGCGGAAGTCTGCACCGTAAGCGTCCAACAGCTCAACGAACCGCTCCCGGTCCATGGGGTTTTCCTTCCTCATCACGGCGCGCCCTCTGCGCCGCCAATCAAGTCCTGCACGACATCGGCCAAGGCGGCCTTCAACGCGCGTCTGCCTCGCGCCAGGAGCGACTCAAGAGCTTCAACGCTGATCTCGAGTATTTCCGCCGCGGCAATGTTGCTCATTTCGTCGAAGTGCACCAACGCGATGGCGGCACGCTGGCGTTCCGGCAGCTCGGCCAGCGCCGCATGCACCTTCGCGGCGCGTTGGCGCGCCAACCACTCCTCACTGGCGAGTGGGCGGCTGTCGGCCACCATCAATCCAGCATCGGGATCGGTTTTCTCGCGCCGGCGGCGCAGGCGGTCGTAGCAAAGGTTGAGCGCGACGCGGTGCATCCACGTCGCGAACTTCGCCTGCCCTGGCTTCCAGCGCGGCGCCTCGCGCCAGACCCGCAGAAACACTTCCTGTGCTACGTCTTCGGCCTCCGCGCCATCATTGAGCATACGGCGCGCAACACCGACCATTTTCGGCAAATGGCGGCGCACGAGCGCTTCCACGGCCCGGACGTCACCGGCCCCCGCGCTCCGGACGAGTTCGGCGTCCGGGTCGATCATGCGCCTTTTGCTCTCAATCGCGCTCCGTTGGCGCACCCTTCAGTGCGCCCGCCTGCATTATTCAACGGCGTCAGAAGGCGGTTCCGTCGCCTGCCATTCGACAATCTGAAGAAAATCGGCGCGGACTGCCGCCTGTGTGGCGCGAAGGATCGTCTCCAACTCCTCCGCACCCGACGCTCCAGCCAAAGCCGCGAGCCGCCCAACGAGCGGCCGTGGCGCGCCTTCAATCGTGAAGTCACCGGAAGCACAGATGCGCAGGGTCTGCTGCAACGAACTCAACAATTGCCAAGCGTCTGAAAGCCGCGCGCTCATGTCCGCTGAGAGCACGCCAGTCGCCGCGAGCCTCGCCAACGCCTCGCCGGTGTTGGCGTCGATGACGCTCTCGTCGCGCGCAATGAGTTGAAGCGCCTGGGCCGCGAACTCGATGTCGACGAACCCACCGGGCGCTAACTTTAAATCCCAATGATTGCGGCTAGGCCGCTCGCGATCCATACGCGCGCGCATATCGGCAACGTCTTGCAGCGTTTTTGTTCGATCGCGCTGGCGCGCAATGGCGGTGCTGACCGTCGCCTGCGCACGCGCGCCGAGTGCCTGGTCTCCGGCGACCGGGCGGAGGCGCGTAAGCGCCTGCATTTCCCATATCCACGCTTCCTCAGCATAGTATCGCTCAAACGACGACAAGCGAACCGCAACCGGCCCTTTTGAACCGGACGGACGAAGTTTGGTGTCGATCTCATACAGCGCGCCCTCTTCAGTTGGCGCCGAGAGCGCACTGATGAGGCGTTGCGTGAGGCGTGTGTAAAAATCAGAGGGTGATCCATTCTCAGCTGGCGCGTCATAAACCAGCATAAGATCGAGATCAGAATCCTCAGCCAACTCACGCCCGCCGAACTTGCCAAGCGCCAGCACAGTAAAGCTGCCCGGCTGCGGTCCGTGCTGTCGCTCCACCTCTTCGAGCGCAACCTCCGCCATTATGACGACGCAGGTCTCGGCAAGATCAGCGTAGGCCGCTCCTGCTTGCTCCGCCGTTGCGGATTGTTCGAGAATTTGCACCGCGGTTCGAAACGCGTCCTCGCGATGAAACCGGCGGGCGATGTTGAGCTTGGTCTCGAATGAATCCGCATCGCTCAACCGGTCGCGAAGCTCCGCCAACCGCGATCCAGCGGCGTCTTGACCGAGTGGAATGGCAAAGCGCGGCTCGATCAACGCATCCAGCAGCGCCGGGCGCCGCGCGAGCTTGTCGCCTAGACTTGGCGCAAGCGAAAGGACGCGGGCGATAAGATCGAGGAATTTCGGCCGCGCTTCCAGTAGCGCCAGGACCTGCACGCCGGCCGACAGCGAACCGAAAAACGCAGAAAATCTCGCAAACGCCTGATCGGCATCCCCAGCATTGGAAAACGCTCGCAACAGCCTCGGCGTGAGGCGCGTCAGCAACTCGCGCGCACGCTCCGAGCGCATGGCGCGCACACGGCCATGGTGCCAGCCGCGAATGGTTTGGCTTACGGTGGCAGGATCGGTGAAGCCGAGCTTGGCGATGGTGTTGAGCGTTTCGGGCTGATCTTCGACGCCGGTAAAGATCAAACTGCCCATCGGGTCAGCCAAGCTTTGCTTGGCCCCGAACAATTGGTGGTCAATCTCTGAAACGATGCGGCGGCGTTCGATCAGTGCGGCATCAAACTCAGCAAGCGTCTCAAATCCGGCCAGGGCCGCAACATGCGTGCGCGTCTCCGGGTCGGCTGGAACCCGGTGCGTCTGCGCGTCTTCGAGCATCTGGATGCGGTGCTCGACCTCACGGAAAAACACATATGCTTCTTGCATCGCCGTGCAGGCTTCCTGGGAAATCGCACCGGCGCTCGCCAGCACGTCCAGCGCCTCAAGCGTGCGCGGCGAGCGAAGCTTTCGATCGCGACCGCCCAAGACGAGCTGTTGGGTTTGCGCGAAAAGTTCAATGTCACGAATGCCGCCGCGGCCAAGCTTCACATCAAAAATCGGAACGCCGAGTTCGGCGCTTTTGTGCGCCGACAAGATTTGCCGCTTTATCGAGTGCACGTCCTCGACCGCGGCGAAATCCAGATGCTTGCGCCAAATGAACGGCGCCAGCGTGTCCAGAAATTCAGCGCCGGCTTGGCGGTCGCCGGCCGCCGCGCGCGCTTTGATAAAGGCAGCGCGCTCCCAGTTTTGGCCGAGGGTTTGGTAATAGTGCTCGGCCGATGCGATCGAAACCGCCACTGGCGTCGAGCCAGGATCAGGCCGCAGACGCAGGTCGGTGCGAAAGACATACCCGTCCGGCGTCACCTCTTCGAGCGTGCGCACCAGCGGCGCAACCAAACGCACCGCCGCCACGCGCGGCTCACGCGCGCCCGCGTCGGCGAGCTTTTGCGCGTCGAAGAACACAGAAAAATCGATGTCGCTAGAATAATTGAGTTCGCCTGCGCCCATCTTGCCCATGGCGATGAGCGAAACACCCGGCACAGCGCTGACTTCGCTATCGAAAGCGCCCGCAACCAGATCGCCGCGCTTGGCGCTTTCGGCCGCCGCAACTGAGACCGCCGCGCGAAGCGAAGCGTCAGCGAACTTCGTGAGCGCACCGGTGACTTGCATAAGCGGCCAGGTGCGCGAGAGATCAGCCAACGCCGCAGCTAAGTGTGCTGCGTCCTTGGCGCGGCGCAGGAGCACCATCGCCTCTTCAATCGGCGGCGGAGCGGCAGCGATCGCATCTGCCGCCGCGATCGCTTCGTGCAAAATCCGCTCGGCCCATGCCTCATCAGGCGACGTCAGCAAATCCGGGCGGCGCGACATCAGGCGGCGCAGGTAGGGCGCATGCGACACCGCAGCGGCTGACGCCTGCTGCCACACCGAACCCGCAAACGCGTCAGGTCCAGGTTCGCTCGCGAGCGCGGCGCGGACAGCCTGCATCATGAGTTGGCCATCGCGGGGAGCACCAACACGGCGCCCAAACCCTTACGCTCGCCTTGGCCGCCGAGGCCGTCACGCAAATGCAGCCCGCCTTTGTGCAGGCGCGCGACCGCAGCAACGAGACTCAAACCCAGTCCAGCGCCGGGCGTGGAGCGTGCGCTTTCAAGACGCACGAAGCGATCGAGCACGCGATCGCGATCTTCCGGCGCAATGCCAGGCCCATCGTCCGAAACGGCGATTTCGATGCGTCCATCGACACGGCGCACCGCGCGCACTTCGACGCGGCCGCTCTCATACGTGTACTTCAGCGCGTTCTCGATCAGGTTCGAAACCGCCTGCGTAAACAGTCCCGGCTCGCCGTAAATGTAGAGGCCGTCCTCGACTTCGCCCTTCATCGCACGCTGCTCGTCCTCAGCGGCGGGCTCGTAGAAATCGACCAATTCGCGCAGGATCGCCGTCGCGTTCACGCGCTCGAAGCGCCAAGTGACATTGCCTTCAACGCGCGCGAGCTTCAGCACCGCCGTAAATGTATCCAGCACGCTATCGGTTTCTTCAAGCGCGACGCGAAGCGCCTCGCGATCAGCCTCGACGTTTGGCGGCGCTTCAAGCGCAGCTTCGAGCTTCTGGCGAAAACGTGTGAGCGGCGAGCGCAAATCGTGCGCGATCGCATCGCCCGCGGTCCGCGACACTTGCATCAGATGCTGCAAGCGATCGAGCATGGCGTTGATGGCGATCGCCAGCGTATCGAACTCGTCATTTTCACCGCGCACCGGCGCGCGGCTTGTGATGTCGCCGCCCATAACCTCGTGCGCCGTGTCCGCGAGCGCCTCGACGCGCCGCGACGCGAGCCAGGAACCGATCAGCCCGCTGGCGATAGAGAGCACAACGCCGAACAGCGCCACCGTCCAAAGCGCGCTAGTGATGCGCCCCGAGATCAGCGCGCTGTCGCCGAGATCGCGCGCCACCAACAGGATCGGACCGTTCAGCAGGCGGCCAACTTGTCCGCGCGCACGACCGCGCACATCGTTGCCGTCTTCATCTAGGCGCTCAAAGTTGAAGTCGACGCGTTCAGCGGTGCCAATCGGCATCGCGGGCAATTGCTGGAAGTCGCCGGTGATCACTGTGCCGTTGCTTTCCGCCAGCACGTAAAGCAGCGGCCCTTGGCGCGCGGCGCGCTCAACGACCTCTTGGTTCAAACGACGAATGCCGCCCTCGCCGTAGGCACGGTCGAGAGCGGCATATTCCTGGTCGGCTAGGAGATCGGAGTCAGCGTTGAGCTGGCCTACGGTCGCGAAGTAGACGTAACCCAGCAGCGCGATCACGAATACCAGAACGATACCGGCTTGCGCGAGCGCGAGCCGGAACGTGGTTGTCCGAAGGAGCGAGAGGCTTGGCCTCATGCCTCCAGTCGATAACCTGATCCTCGCACTGTGTGCAAAAGAGACTGCGCGAAATCACGATCGATTTTCGAGCGTAGACGGGAGATATGCACATCGATCACGTTCGTCTGGGGATCGAAATGATAATCCCAGACGTTTTCGAGCAACATTTTGCGTGTCACCGTCTGACCGGAATTGCGCATGAGATACTCGAGCAACCGGAATTCACGCGGCTGCAGATCCAGCTTCTTGCCACCGCGCTTCACAGTACGCGCCAGCAAATCCATTTCGAGATCGCCCACCGCAAGCTTAGTTAGCGGTTCGCGATCGCGGCCGTTCCAAAGCGCCCGTACGCGCGCCAGCAACTCACGCGTCGAGAACGGCTTACCGAGGTAGTCGTTTGCGCCGGCGTTGAGGCCCTCAATACGGTGATCTTCGTCATGCAGCGCCGAGAGGATCAGCACGGGTGTCGAAACGCCCTGATCGCGCAGTTCACGCACGACCGCGACGCCGAGCTTCTTTGGCAACATACGGTCGAGAACGATCACGTCGTAGCCGCCGCCTGAAGCCATCGAGTGCCCCAGTTCGCCGTCGCTCGCGATTTCAACCTCATGGTCGTCTGCGCTGAGCGAGGCTTTCAGGCTTGCGGCCATCTCAGCGTCGTCCTCAACCAGGAGAACCCTCATACTGTCCCTCCTCATTGCCCACCCACATCGACGGCGACGAAGCCGCGACCCGCACGATTGCTCACTTGCAACAGCAGCGGGCGATTGGCCCGGCGCGCCGCATCGACTGCGGCGGTCAGCTCAGCGGCGGTGCGGATCGCACGGCCACCGGCCTGCATGATAACATCGCCAGGACGGATGCCCTTTTGGGCAGCATCGCTGGTCGGCTCGACCGTCGTAATGACGAGGCCATTTTCGTTTGCGCGCAACGAAAGTCGCGTGCGGTCTTCCGCCGTCAGCGGACGCACCGCAACGCCAAGCGAGCTTTGCGCCACGCCGCCCTGCTCTTCTTGCTCCGGCTCCGGCGTCGCGTTCGGCGCTGGATTCGTTGAGGCAAGCGTTTGCTCGGACGGACGTTCGCCGAGACGCAGGTTCAGCGTTTGGCGGCGGCCATTGCGCAGGATTTCAACGCGTGAGTTGGCGCCGATCGCCGTTGCGCCGACGCGTTGCGTGAGATCACGGCTGTTCTCGATCTGCTGACCGTTGAACGTCAGGATCACGTCGCCTTGTTGGAGACCCGCGCGCGCCGCCGGGCCATCCGGCGTCACGCTCGCAATCAAGGCGCCACGCGCTTCTTCCAGACCCAAACTGCTCGCAATGTCCGCATCCAGCGGTTGGATCGAAACACCGATCCAGCCGCGCGTGACACGGCCGCTGCTGACGATTTGTTGCACGATCGCGCTGGCTGTGTTGGCGGGGATCGCGAAGCCGATGCCGACGTTGCCGCCCGTCGGCGAGAAGATAGCGCTGTTCACGCCAATGACATTGCCGGCGAGATCGAACGTCGGGCCGCCGGAGTTACCGCGGTTAATCGGCGCGTCGATCTGCATGTAGTCGACATAAGCTGACGAGCCAGCGTCAGTCCGGCCCATGGCCGAGACGATGCCGGCGGTTGCTGTGCCATCGAGCCCGAACGGGTTGCCGACCGCAACGACCCAGTCGCCGACGCGCACGTGGCGCGCATCGTCGAACGTCACATAAGGAAAGCGGCCGCCGCCGCGAATGCGAAGCACCGCGATGTCGGTGGCTTCATCTGAGCCAACGATGTCAGCCGGGAGGTCGCGGCCGTCGCTGGTGCGAATGGTGATTTCTTCTGCGCCTTCGACAACGTGATGGTTCGTCACGATGGTGCCGTCCTGGGCGATGAAGAAGCCCGAGCCGAGAGACGTCGGCGCCGGCCCTGTGCGGCCGCCAGGGCGCCCGCGGAAGAACTCTTCAAAACCCGGCGGCAGGCCTTCGAGTGACGGCTGCTGCACAGCGTCGGGACGCTGGCGCACGGTCACCGAGACAACAGCCGGGCGCACGCGCTCGATCAGATCGGCAAAGCTGCCTGGCGCCCCGTGCGGAGGCGCGACGGCGGTTGGATTGATTTCTTGGGCAGTGGCCGAAAGCAGCGTCGGGGCAGCGAACCCAGCGAACAGCGCCATGGCGGCGCCGCCCGCCATCAAGGTGCGGCGGAGGTACTTCATCGAGACGACTTCAGTCATGAATTTTTGAACCCTTGGGAGGACGCTGCGATTGGAGGCTTAGCCCGGCTACGTTTCAAGCCCTAGTTAGGCGCCATCACCTGCCGGTTAAGTGGCGTTTGGGGCGAAGTTGCGATGGATTGAGGTCGAACCCAGCGGCTTTTTTAGGACATTCAGCAACTTGCGCGACGAATGACCGGGTTCGCACGACCTTTATCGTTCACCATCTTCTGGGGTGAAACCCACCGCTGCGGCGGTTCGTCTCCGCCGGCCAGCCAGAACGGCGACCAGCCCGGCGCCGCCCAGCAACAAAGGAGCGGCCCAAAGCGCCCAGGTGCGGGCGTCAAACGGCGGACGGAACAGGACGAAATCACCGTACCTCTGCCGGAAGAAGCCACGGATATCTTCGTCGCTATCCCCCGCCGCTATCCGCTCGCGCACAAGCGCGCGCATATCGTCAGCGATGTCGGCCGTGGACTGCGCGATCGGCTCGTTCTCGCACTGCACGCAGCGGATCTCCCGTTCCAACGACTGGGCGCGCGCCTCCTGCGCCGGATCACCCAGAGCGGACGGTGCGGAGGCAGCGAGAAGGAGCGCGGCAAGGGTCATGTCGACGCGTTCCGTTTGCGCGCAAGCGCCACCAAACTGAGGACGCCGCCGAAGCCCATCATCAACACGCCGATGAAAATGAATTGGACGAGCGGGTTGTGGTAGAGCCGCACAGTCCAGGCGCCATTACCGCCGCGGACCTCTTCGCCAAGCGCCACATAGAGATCGCCGTCGAAGCCGCTCAGAATGCCAACTTCGGTCGTCGGCATCGGCGAGGTGGTGAAGTAGCGGCGTTCAGCTGACATCGTGCGCGACTCACCGCTCGCTTGATCGACACGGAAATTGGCGCGCGTCGCCGAATAGTTCGGCCCCTCGATGCCTCCAACCTGCACGAGCGACACACGCCTGCCCGCAAACGCAACCCCTTCGCCGGGCGCCAACGCCACCGCGCGCTCGGTACGAAACGCGGTCTCCGCGACGGCGCCAAGCGTCATCACACCGGCGCCGATATGCGCCAAACTCATCGACCACACCGCCAGCGGCAGAATAGCGATCTTCGCCAAAAGCTTGCCGGTCCCGCGCTGCAAGCGCACCCACAGATAGATCAACCCGCCCGCGATCAGCCAAACGCCAAGCATCAACCCAAGCGCAGGCGCGGCGCGCCATTGCGTCATCACCAACGCAACAACCAGCGTGATGAGTGCAAGGATCGCTGCGGGCGCCAACTTCAATAGCGCTGCGCGCATGTCTCCGACGCGCCACGTCAACATCGGGCCAAGCGGCAGCAAAAGAAGCAACACTGCAAGTAGCGGCGCAACAGTAGCGTTGAAAAAAGGCGGGCCGACAGAAATGAGCCCGCCTCCGAACGCTTCAACCACCAACGGGTAGAGCGTGCCGATCAGCACCACGCCCGCAGCAACCGCGAGACCAAAATTGTTCCAAACCAACATGCTCTCGCGGCTGATTGCAGCGAACCCAGAAGGCTGCGCCAACTTGGGCGCGCGCCACGCGTACAGTCCAAACCCCGCACCCAGCGCCACCGCAAGCAAGACTAACACAGCGATCCCGCGCTGCGGATCGACAGCGAATGCGTGCACTGAAGTCAGCACGCCCGAGCGCACCAGGAAGGTCCCCAGTAGCGCCAAACCAAAACCCATGATCGCAAGCAATATCGTCCAACTCGCAAGCGAGCCGCGCCGTTCAGTCACGATAGCAGAGTGCACCAACGCAGCAGCGACCAGCCACGGCATGAAGCTCGCGTTCTCAACTGGATCCCAGAACCACCAACCGCCCCACCCAAGCTCGTAATAGGCCCAGTACGAACCGAGCCCGATGCCAAGCGTGAGGCACGTCCACGCGAGCAATGTCCAAGGCCGCAACGCCCGCGCCCACGCCTGATCTGCTTTGCCCTCAAGCAACGCAGCCAGCGCCAGCGAAAACGGCACACTCATGCCGACATAACCCAAATATAGAAGCGGTGGATGCGCGGCGAGCGCAGGGTCCTGAAGCAGTGGATTGAGCCCGCTCCCAAGCATCGGCGCGGGATCGAGCCGCGCGAACGGATTTGAGAGAAACAAGGTGTAGATCAGCGCGCCTGCGGTGACCAAACCTTGGACACCAATCGTCCGGGACCAAAGCCCGAGCGATTGCTTGCCACGCAACGTCGCAAAGATTGCCCCGAAAGACGCAGAGACGAAGCACCACAGCAGCATCGAGCCTTCGTGGTTTCCCCAGGTGCCGGCGATCTTGTAGATGAGCGGCTTATCAATGTGCGAGTTCGCAGCAACGACGGCAACGGTGAAGTCCGACTGCACGAACAAAGTCATCAGCAAGCCGAACGCGAGCAGGCAGCTGAGTGCGGCCGCTTGCGAAACCGCGGCAGCAGCGGCAGCTCGGGCCTCGCTCTGTGCGAAAAGCAAACCCAAGCCACCCTGCGCAAAGGAAAGCGCGAGCGCCAAGGCAGCGGCGAAAGCGCCGATCTCCGCGATCATGGCGAGCCTTGTCCCTTCCACTCACCGCGCTCTTTCAAAGCTTCGGCAACCTCGCGCGGCATATAATTCTCATCATGCTTTGCGAGCACACGATCTGCCTGAAACGCCTCGCCTGGCACCCATTCGCCTTCGCAGACGACGCCTTGGCCTTCGCGGAAAAGATCGGGGAGCAAGCCTTCGTAACGCACCTGCACTTCGGTCGCGCCGTCCGTGACCGAGAAAGTCGTCACGCCAGCATCGCTGTGAAGCGTGCCCTCAACCACCAACCCGCCGAGGCGTATCCGTTGACCCACTTCGGCCTTCGTCGAAAGCTCCGACGGCGCCACAAAATACACGACGGAGTCGCGCAAGCCCGCGAACGTCAGTGTCGCGGCGAGCACCAGAACCGCGCCCGCGACGCCAATAATCATCAAACGCTGATCGCGCCGCCGCATGCTCATGGTTGTTGCCCCGATGCAAAACGGCGCGCCATCTCACGACGCGGATCGTCCGGTCCCATGCGCGCGAGCGCCTCGCCCCACATATGCTGCGCTTCGGCGTCCCGGCCGCCCTCCATAGCCGCCATCGCGCGATAGACCCAAGGCGCCGGTTCATTCGTCACTGTTGTTGCCTGCTCAAGGAACGCCAGCGCCTCAGGCGTGAAACTGCCTTCGGAAGTTGCGACCGATCGCGCCAAACCAATTAGGGCATCCGCCGAACGCGGCTCACGGCGCAACGCAGCATCGAAGGCGCGCGCCGCTTCCTGAGGACGATTAGCGCGCAGATAAATTTCACCGGTCGCAAGATGGGGCCAAGGGTCGGTCGGCTGCGCGCGCGCATCTTCGGCAAGCACGGCCAACCATTCCTGCATGTTGTAACTTGCTTCAGGCCGCTGCCTCAGCGCCTCCAGGCGCGCCGCATACGCGCCGCCGGGCAAATCTGGCCGGCCATTCACAAGGTACACCGTGAGCGCGATCACACTCGCGGCGGCTAAGGTCAGCAACACCGTACGACCTGTCTTCGCATCGCCGCCGGCACGATGCGCTGCGCGCAGCGTCCAAAACGCTGCGAGGGCGGCCAAAAGCGCGCCGACAAGCACGACGATAAAGGGCGTAAACACGAAAGCGAGGCCTAGCGCGGTTCGCGAACCGAAGAAACCGGCGCGGACGCCGCAGGCTAGTCGGTTGCGGGCAGCCTTAGCCTCGCCTTCAGCCCGCCGAGTTGACCGCGCTCAAAGACGAGTTCGCCGGCATAGAGCTCGACAGTTTCCTGGAGAATGGAGAGGCCCAAGCCTTGCCCTGGCGCGGCCTCGTCGAGGCGCGCGCCGCGTTCCATGGCGCGAGCGATCTCGGCGTCAGACAATCCCGGTCCATCGTCTTCGACAACGATCTCGAACAAACCCTTGGAGTCAAATGCCGGCAGTAGCCGCACAATCACTTGGCTCTTGCCGTACTTGCACGCGTTGTCGATCAGGTTCGCGGCCATCTCGAGCAAATCCTCGCGCTCACCTCGGAACGTGACATCGCCTTCCGCTTCAATGGAAATGTCCATGGCCTTGGTGGAGTCGTACTTTTGCTCCATCATGAAAACGAGATCTTCGAGGTTCTGCAGCACCGGCGTGCGGTAAGCGATCGTAGCGCCAGCACTCGACTCCGCTCGCGCTGCAACCCGCGCGCGCCGGAGCTGGCGCTCTACAAAGCCTTCCATCTCTTCGATCGATTGCTTTATCACCGCATCTTCCGAGCCACTTGCGGCGGCGTTCTTCAACACCGCAATCGGCGTCTTCAGCGCATGTGCGAGATTGCCGACGTGACGGCGCGCGCGTTCAACCACCTCGCGATTGTGATCAACGAGCGCGTTGAGCTCATCTGTGACCGGTTGGATCTCCGCCGGATAATCGCCCTCGAGCCGATCTGCATCACCGCGGCGTACGGCGGCGATATCACGCTGCAACTCATGCAACGGTTCAAGCCCGATACGCACCTGCAGCACCGAAACGGCTGCAACCATCAGCGCGCAGAAAGTCACGAACACGGCGAAGGCCCAACCGACCAAGTTCGCGGCCGGCGCCAGAATGGCCGCGGGCGCTACTCCAACGACGAAGACGTAGCGTCCCTCAACTTCGGGGATGCTCTCGACACGCGCCACGACGCGCAAATCGCCGCCATCTGGGCCATCGATGCTAAAATAGTGGGGGCCGTCGCCGGGCCGCGCGGCGAGTATCACGCGCCGCACATCCTCCGGCAGCTGGATTTCAGCGTCGACCAAGGACGGCGAAATTGTCTGCGTCTGCAAACGCTGATCTTCACGCATTAGCGCAATCTGGAAATACCGCCCGCTCAGCGGCTGCAGGTAGCGCGGATCGTACGGAAGATCGCGCAGGATCAGTTCGTCGCTGAGGCCCGGCCCGGCATTGCCAATGAGGTCGTCGGCGACGCTTTCAATCTCCGGATCAATCAGCAAGCGGAGCAATTGCGCGTTGAATTGCGCATGCGCGATCCAACCCATCAGCACGAGGCCGAAGACGCTTACGATTGCAATCGTAAGAAGGCGAGCGGCAAGAGAATGACGTATGGCCGTGCGGAAGCGTTGGAGAATGCCCCCGGCGCTAGGTGTCACTGGGCTTCCGCGGGATCGATCAGCCTGTAGCCCAAGCCCTTCTCAGTAATGATCCGGGCGGTGCCGATTTTCCGGCGCAGAATGCCAATGAACACTTCTATCGTGTTTGAGTCACGCTCGTGGTCTTGGCTGTAAATCTTCTCGGTGAGTTCGGTGCGCGAGACGATGCGACCGGCATGGTGCATCAAATAGTCGAGCACTTTGTATTGGTACGCGGTCAGCTTCACCGGCGCGCCGTTCACCGTCACTTGGCCAGTGGCGGAGTTCAATCTCAGATCGCCGACTTCAAGCACCGACGATTGGTGATCGGTCTGGCGGCGCACATTGGCGCGCACACGCGCCAGCAGCTCCGCCATATGGAACGGCTTGGTCACGTAGTCGTTGGCGCCAAGATCGAGGCCTTCAACCTTCTCGCTCCAGCGATCACGCGCCGAGAGGATCAGGACCGGCATCGTCTTGCCGTCCTTGCGCCAAGCCTTCAGCACCGAGAGGCCATCCACCTTCGGCAAACCCAGATCGAGGATCACAAGATCGTACGGTTCAGTCTCACCGAGAAATTGGCCCTCTTCGCCATCAGGAGCGCTATCGACTGTATAGCCAGCGTCGGTGAGCGCGGAAGCAAGCTGCTCCCGCAAGTTCTTATCGTCCTCGACCACCAACACGCGCATTTCGTCGTTCCGTCCCTAGCGGCTGGCGCTCACGCGAATATCGCGTATTTGCCCATCGGGCATGCGCCACCGGACGACATAGACGGGGCTGCCGCCCTGCTCAAGGCGATGCGAGACATACTCGCCGCCGTATTGCGACCGAAGCTCATCAACGACTTCGCGCAAGGGGCGAAGATCCTGCTGGCCGCCGCCGCGATATTGAGCGGGCACGGTCCAAGCAGGCTGTGGGGCCTCAGCCCGTGGGCGCGGTTGTGCGCTTACGCTTGCTGGCGCGAGGAGCGCGCTGGCCGCGAAGATCGCGGCGAGGAGAGCAGACTTGGCCCACATGACGGTTCTGGATTACGCGAGACGCTCTGAATGGGCGCTGAATGTAGCGTCCGCTCTGCCTTAACCATTCGGCCTAGGTGGGGTGTAGTCCCGTTTCGGCCACTTCTTGACGAACTTACGCAAATCTTCGTCCGCGGCTTCTGGCAACATAACCTGCAGGCGCACGAACTGATCGCCTGTTCCCGCGACGCCCTTGCCCTTCAAACGCAACACTTTTCCGGTGTTGGAACCGGCTGGGATAGTCAAAGAAACGTTCCCGCCAGGCGTCGGCGCCTGGATGCGCGCGCCCTCGACGGCCTCAGTCAGCGAGATGTTCAAGTCCATGTGAACGTCTTGGCCCTCACGGCGGAAGAACGCGTGCGGCCGCACCTTAAGCTCGACCAGCGCATCGCCGGCGGGTCCGCCCTGCACGCCGGCGCCGCCCTGATTCTTCAGCCGCAGCACTTGGCCGGTCTCAACACCTGCCGGAATTGCGACATCCAATGTGCGCCCCTCGGCCAGCGAAATGCGCCGCTTCGCGCCGTTTATAGAGTCCAGGAAATCGATTTCGAGCGTGAAGCGGATGTCGCGGCCACGCATACGCGAATAGGTTCGCGCGCCGCCGAAGCCAGGCCCGAACAAATCCGAAAAAATATCGCCAAGGTCGAACGGATCGCCCGCACCGGCAGCCCCCGGAGCGGCGCCCGGCCCAGCGCCAGCATGGGCGCGCGCGCTTTGCCTGGGGCCACGTGCGTTAAACGCCATGCGCTCATTGCCGTCCGCATCGATCTCACCGCGATCGAAGCGCTGCTTCGTCACCGGATCGGAGAGCAGATTGAAGGCAGCCGTCGATTGTTTGAATCGCTCTTCAGCCGCCTTGTCGTTGGGGCGCACGTCAGGGTGCAGTTCTTTGGCGAGATTCCTGTACGCGCGCCGGATCTCGTCCGCGCTTGCGGTCCGGCTCACGCCCAGGGAGGCGTATGGATCCCAGCTCAAGGTGTCAGCGCGCTCCGACTTCGGGAGATGACCCGCGCGCCTGCCCGGAAATCGGAATCAGACGCGTGCGACCATTCTGGCCTGCCCGACTATAATGTTATGGTTAACTCCGTGTTCAACCCTGTGGCGCCGCTTTCACCCAATTGCGCGACACGGATGTGCAACAACCCAGGCAGAGAGCCAAAATCCGTCGTTTGTGCGGCGGCCGTATATATAAAGGTGGGGAGAGAGATCGTTTCGCTACGGATCACGTCGCCTCCATCCAGCACCTCCAGCCTGTAGCTTTCCGCTAGGGCTCCCAAGGGCGGCTCCCCCGGCCCCCACGATTCGCCGCCCATGCGGGCGCACCTCACCCAGCTGACCGCCACGTCTCCGGAAGCCTCACGCACAGCCCGCAGATGCGCCGGCGCCCAAGGGCGCTTGGAGGCATGCGGGAGGATCACGTCCGCGACCTCGGCGCGATTGCTCGAAGGGAAAGCATCAGCGGGTGGCGCAACAAAGCGCAGCGGCTCCTGCCACTCATGCGCGCTGACGCTCACCCGCGCCAACCGTTGGTCCAGCTTTACAATGCGCGCGCCAATCGGATGCGGTGTGCGCATCGCGTGCGCCGAGCCCTGCCGCCCGCGCAGGAACGTCCGCAACTCATAAACACCGGGCTCGACCAGTTCGCACTCCGCAGCCTGAACAATCTCCCACTCACCATCAGCCTCGATCGCAAAAGCATTAGCACCGTTCAGAACGTCATCACGCGTAACACTGGCAAGCGCACCGCCGTAAAGTGAGATGCGAACGACATTGCCCTCATCCCATCTATCCACCGGCCCCGGCCACAACGCCCACTGCAACTCTCCCATGATCGCGGGCGCATTCGCTGTGGCGCGTTTTGATTGCGCCGGCCCTGCATAAACCTCATGCACACCAACCCACGGCGACGCGAACACAGCCGCCAGTGGCGCCTCATCGCCTTCCGATCCAGGCAACAGCGGTAAATCGAGAATTGCAAACGCAGGCGTCGGCGCGGCGCTGGGCAATTGCGGCGCGCTCGGATCAATACCGCCAAGCAACGCACCGCCCCCAAAGCTAGCGCGACGCAATTCAAGCTGCCGAGCCTCGGCGTCTTCGATGCGCAAAATTTCAAAAACTTCGGCGCCAAACGTCACCCGATCGCCTGGCTCAAGCGCAAGCTCATTCGGACTGACGCCCACCTGCAGCGTCTCTGTTGCCGCCCGCCGCTCTGCGAGAACGCGCTGCGCGATCGCTTCAGCCACAGCGCTATCAAGAACCAGCGGCGCTTCCACCGTCGCGACGCCGCCGTCAGCGCGATCAAGCCGCCGCGCACTCACGCCAGCAACCCGATAGTCCCGCGCCGCATCGATGAATCGCACACGCGCTTCAATAGGTGCATCGCCGGCGTCACGAACCTGGTAGTTTTGCGCGGACGCCGTCGCCGTCAGCAGACCGGAAACAAGTTCTGCCTGCGGCGGATCAGCATGCGCAAACACCAGATCGCCATTCCGCTCTGAAACCGAGAAAGCGTATGCAGCCATCAGCGGCTCAAGCGCATCGCGCACGGACGAAGGCGCGTCCACCACATAGCCGCTCACCGCGCCGCGTAGCCCGCTCGCTTCAACACTCTCGTCCGCGCGATCACACAAACTCAGCACAACTTCAGCCAAGTCCGACAACGCCGCGCGCCCATTCAGCCAATGCCCGCGCGCCCACGACGGTCCATCCGCCCACACATCCTGCCGCGCCGGAAATGCCGGATACGGCCGCGCGTCCCAGGCCCACAACATCATCTGCTCAATCATCGGCCGGCCGGTGAGCGATGAAACTGGGTTCGTCTCGCCGTCCCAATAGGTGAGATAGGCGTCAAGCACGCGCCGCTGAATCAAATCATCCCGCGCACCGGAAGAGAACCGCGGCTCAGCGCTCTCGCTACTCTTGGGATCAACAAATACGTTCGGCTGGTTCGCGGCTTTATCAACGGCCGAACACCCAAGTTCGATGAGCCAAACGGGCTTCGACTCCGGCGCCCAGGCGGTTGGCGTCAGCGAGCGTACGCCCCCAGGGCGATCATAGTGCGCGTTCTCCCAAAATCCGCGCACGTCCTTGACGCGATGCACCCAAGGTTCGTCATAAGCGCCGTCACTAATCGGCGATCGTAGCTGCGCGATGCGCTCGGCATCGCTCGCATAGTACCAATCGTAATTTTCACCCGCCTCGATGCGACCGCGCAGATAAGCTGGCTCATGAATTGAACGACCCAGCTCCGCGTCGGCATGGGTGTCGCCCGCGCGCCAATCTGTGAGCGGCGGATACCAATCGATCCCAACAGCATCGATGTTCGCGTCGGCCCACAGGTGATCCAGATGAAACAACACATCACCCGAGCCATCGCTCGGTCGATATCCTGAATACTCGGACCAATCCGCCGCATAGGTAATCGTCGGCTCACTGCCGAGCATCCCACGCACGTCGGCGGCCAACTCCCTCAACGCGGCGACTGCCGGAAAGCTGCTCGTACCGTCGCGCGCCGTCGTCAGCCCACGCAATTCCGAGCCGATGACGAACGCATCCACACCTGCGATCTCGGCCAGTTTGGCGTTGTGCAGGATGAAACGCCGATAGCGCCACTCGTCGGCGCCCGCATAGCTCGGCTCACCGTCGCCGCCGATGCCAAAATCCGAGACCGCGACGTCGCCGAAAAACGCGGCAACCTGATCGCCAGCGGCCCCCGATTGATCAACGCTTCCGGGCTCACCCGCCGCCGGATGCACGCTGACGCGTCCACGCCACGGATAGGCCGCCTGCGCACCGCCGCCATACGGATCGGGCAAAGCGTTGCCGTCCGGAATATCCATCATCAGGAACGGATAGAGCCCCACCTTGTATCCGCGCTGCTTCAGTTCAGCGATCGCCTGCAACACACTGCGATCACTTGGGGTGCCGCCGTATGCTGGCCCGCCATCATGCGTGCTGATCAAGAGTGCATCATCACGCGCAACGCCTCCCACCTTCCAAGCGATCGGCACATTATGCTTTTCCGCAATCTCGACACCCGGCCTGATCTCGCACTCACTGCAGCGCAAATCGTCTCCGAACCATGACACAACAAGCAGCACCCACTCGCAGTTCGGAAAATCCACCGCCAGTTGGTCCAGCGAAACAAGCAAGTTCGCACGCTCACGCTCAGCGTGAACATTTTCGGACGCCTCAGTGCCTGGCCCGTCGCGGCGAAACACTGGTTCGGTCGCGTAAACAAACTCGCCTGCACCCGGGATCAGGCAGACACCGCGAACGCGCTCTTCGAAGCTAAGCCCCTCTCCGCGCGCCGGTCTGATGATTTCAAACGATAGCTGCGGGATCGTGTTGCCAAATACATCGAGCGGCAGATCCTCAAACACGACATACGCAAGCCCGCGATAGGCCGGCGCGTTCTCCGCACCATCGATAACTTCGATCAGCGGATCAGGCTCTTGCGTCTCGCTGCCGGTATGCAGGCGCCAGGCGACTGTGGAAATATCCAACGGGGCGCCGTTCGCCCACACGCGTCCGATCCGCGCGATCTCTCCTTCACAAAGCCCAACCGCAAACGAAAGCGTGTAACGAAAAGCGCGATTGCGAGTGCTCGCACCGCCGCCCTTGCCGCCTGCGCTCACCTCGCTTGTCTCGACATGCTCCTTGAAACGCGCTGCCCAAATAACCTGACCAGCGATGCGCACGCTGCCATAGACAGCGGGGATCGAAGCGCCTTCGGTCGATCCTTGGATGTGCAAATCAGTGAGACGAGGGCCATCACGCCCGCGACCCGCGCCAAAGAGCTGGCGATCTATCGCCGAACCCAGTAGCGCGCCGCCGGCTTGGCCAATCGCCGAACCAATCGCGCTCCACGCGCCCGGCAGCGACGAACCCGCGACGCGTCCAACATTGGAAAAGACTAATTCGGCCATGTTGCGACACCCGGAAACGAGAACGCCGCTGCCGTCCGCCCGCGCCACCACGGCGCGAAGCGCGAGCGCACAACAGCGCGGCCCCAATAAGCGTGAATGATGTGCGCCTCCTCATCGAGAATGGCGGCGTGCTTTGCGGGTGCAGCCGAGTGCATGCGAAAGAGCAGCACATCTCCTGGCCGCGCATCGGCAAGCAGCGCCTCGTTCAATTGCCTGCGCGCCGCATCCATCAAAGTCTCAGCGCCGTGCCGCTCCGCCCAATCGGGTGTGTAGGCCGGCGCTTCCTCAGGCTCGGCGCCATAAAGCGCCCGCCACACACCGCGCACCAAGCCGAGGCAGTCACACCCCGCGTGCTTAGCTGAGGCTTGATGTTGATAGGGTGTCCCGATCCAATCGCGTGCTTCGGCGAGGATCGCGCTGCGTGTGATCATGCCAGGCGCGAGCTTCCGTCGAGCAGCCCGCCCGCTTGCGGCCCCGCCTGCAACGCGTCGTTGCCAGGCATGTGCGGAAATCCGCGAAAATTGGAGACGTTCGCGAACTTGGCGCGGCACGTCTCAAGCCGCTTGTCACATCCCGCGTACACGGCGAACCCCGCGCCGACTTCCAACGGCAGCGCATCAAGCGGCTCAATCACCGCCTCGCCGGCTTCAATACGATGCACCGCAACTTCGCTTTCGCCGCCGTCATCCCAAGCAAGACGCCCGCGCGAGAACCAACCGTCCGCATAGGCGCCAAGCCCTGATGCCTTGAACGCGCGCGAGCCAAGCGCTTCCGTCACAAAGCCTCCACCGCGTAGCGCCAACGTCTCCAAATCCACGCCGCACCGGCCGTCGCCCAAATCGGCATCGCAATAGCGCGAGAACACACGCCCCACCGGGACGTTCAGCGCGGCCTGCAGCCCCCGCAGCTCGGCCTCAAACGCTTGCGTCCCGCGCCGCACCTCACCAATGCGCCCCGCAAAGAGATGCACTCGATCCCCTGGGGCGGTCCAATCGACGCGATAGACATCCACTCGCGCGCCATCCCAAAGCCCGCGCGCCAAATCCACATCGACGATCGCCGCCGAAGACAGCGCACCGACAATGCTCGCACTGTCCACACCCAGCCCGACACTCTTCTCGATGACCCCTGACGCGACACCTGCCATCGGCTCGGCGAGCAAGTCGTCAAACGAGAGCTGGCCGTCGTGATCCGTGAACGCATATCGCTGGCCGTCACGGCGCTCAACGCGCCAAACATGGCAAAGCGTCGTTACACCTGCCGCCAGTTTGGCCGCGAACGTCTCACTAATAGCGCGCATCTGTTAGAGCCTGATCTCGACCAAGGGAATCGCGACAGCGTGCCCAGCGCCAAATCCATCAATCGCCAAGTCGAGGCGGTCGATGTCGAAGCGGACAGGTGTATCGAACAGAAAACCAGCGCTCACGACCGCACCGTCCGCAGGCGGCTCGGTGAATGTGACAATGCCTAAATCGCTGACACTATAAGCAGCGGGCGACACGACCTCACCGTCGATCGCAATGTTCACGCTCACGGTCGCAGGCTTCGTAATCGGTCGAGAGTAGGCGTCCGCCCCTTCACCGTAAGCCTTCACCAACTGAAACGCGTCACGCTCCCCGTCACCGTCACCAATCACCTGATCCGTCGCTGCCGGAATCGCCGAAGGTGCGCAGGATTTAAAGTCGAACGGATCGCGAAAGCGAAATCCATGCAGCTTCCCGCGCCGCGCCTCAAAAACGCGATCAGCTCATGCATCTCATCCAACGTGCGGACGGCGCCGCCGACGTCATAACGCCGCCGTCCGTGCGCCCACGGCGTGTTGCGCGTTTCCGCGCCAGAGCCCAGCGTCACGATATCCACGCGGCGCTCCGGTCCACCGCTGGCGCCGAGCGAAAACGGCAGCGCCATCGACACTTCATGAAATGCACTCACAGATTGCGCCTCCCGTACGCCACCGCCCGCGCAATCGCGGCGGCGATCTGACCTTGATGCTTTGCGATCGCGCCTGCGTCGGCGCCTGCTGCGAGGTGGAAATGCACGTTTACGGCGCCCGCGCCCGGCGCTGCGATCTGTCCGGCCTGCCGCGGCACGAACACTTCGGGCCCGCGTTCGCCAACGAGATAGGCGCCGCCAACATTCACCGCGCCGCCTGCCGCCTTAGCGCCAAAGAACGGCGCGCTGCCGCCGCTCCCGGAAAATATCTGCTGCAACGCGATCTTCGCGAGTTCTTCTAGAACAACTTTTGCCAAACGCTTGAACGACGCCTCACCGCCACTTGCGGCGGTGCCTAAAGCGCGCGCGATGCGTTCGCCCGCCCGCTCGAAGCTTTCGCTAACTTCGTCGGCCGCCCGTTGGGCCGGTCCTTGCGCGAACGCTTGCAAGGCCGCCGAAGCTTCGCCGAGTTCGCCTTGGAACTCATCCAAGGCGAGCGACGGGATCTTGTCACTCATGTTGATGTATCCGGAAAACGCGCCACCAACGCTTCAAACGAAGCGCGCGACAGCGCAGCATTTGGCGGCGAGGCAATCGCTCGCCATTCGATTAGACTCAGACGCCAGAAGCGGGCCGGCGTCACGCCTAGTGCGCACCCCGCCGCCAGCATTGCCGGCCACGGCGTGCGATTACTCATCGAGCGCCAGCCGGAAGCAATCCGCCACCGCTCTCGCCGCCGTGTTCGGATTGATCGCCGCGCACGCTAGATCGCGCGCGCTAAGAGATTCACCGCCGCCCGTTATGAGCGCGGAAAGCACCACGATAAGATCATGCGCCGCAAGATGCTTCAGCCGCTCACCCAACTCAGCGAACGAGGCGACATCAAACGCCGACTCCAATTCCGCGAGCGCTCCCAAAGTCAGACACAGCCGCACGGCACGCCCGTCAATCTCGATCGCCACTTCGCCGCGTGCGCGATTATGAGGCGCGCCCATCAGAGCGCCTCGAAGCTAATGACGCCCGCGGAGGCCAACGTAATTGCAAACGCGGCCTCGCCGTCATGATCGCCCGAATAGTCGAGCGCCTCGATCAGAAATGGCCCCGTGAGCGTCCCAAAGTCCGGAACAACCAGCTGAAAGGACTTCTCCGCCTGCGCAAAGAACGCCTGCTGGATCAGCGCATCTGACCCTGCGTCCTTGAATACCCCCGCGCCGCTGACACTCGCCGACTTCACGCCCGCACCGGCAATCAGTTCACGCCACGCCTGCGGGCTTTCACCCGATGTGCCGTCCACGCTCCGCGCATTGAGCGAGATCGTCTTCGCCCGAATGCCCGCGATCGTGGCAAAGCCTTCCGGCTCCTCACCATCACCAATCTTAATCAGGACATCACGTCCCTTTTGGCCTGCCATACTTTCTCCTATTCGGGTTCGGTAATCGCCTTGAGCCGCAACACGCCGTGCGTCGTGCGACCATCACCGGATCGAAAAACGTCCGCGAATTGCGCGAACAACAGCACCAGGCGCCGCTCCGCCACGTCGAGCGCCGCGTTGTGCAAACACCCGCGAAGCGCCGCGATGATCTGAAGCACCTCAGCGCGGCCCCCATAGCGCGACCACACGTGCAACGTGACGCCATGCTCCAACGCCTCACGCTCACTCGCATCGATCGCTCTGGACTCCACGCGCCCGAGCGTGAGGTACGGAAAAATCACATCGGGCGGCGGATCGTCGTAGAACCGCTCGCCGACCAGCGCCGCAACACTTGCATCCGCCAACGCCGCAGTGCGGATCGCCGCCGCGAGCGCGGTCTCGGCGCTCACAGCACCTCCTCCGCACACGCGAGCACAACACGCTGCGCGCCATCGTCTGCGACGCCCGTGATCCGCAATCGCCGCACGCCCCAAGCAACGCGCCAGCCCGCCCGCACACCCTCGTGCCGGTTGATGGTGACGCTATAAGCCGCCACCGAAGGCGCAGCATCGAACGCCGCACGTTCGCCGGCGCCGCCGGAGTCGATCTCAGCCCAAACGTCGCCTTCGTCGCTCCAGTAGATCGCCGCGCCGCCAAGTTCGTCAGCAACACGCGTCGGGCCCTGCAACTTTACGCGTGCCCGCATCGCAGAAATGCCGCTGCTCATAGGCGCACCGGCGCGAACGGACGCATCAACGCACGCGCCGTCTCCGGGATGGCGCCTTCGCCCTGGCGCAACTCATAGAGCGACGTCACGATCTGCAACGTCGCCAGCCGTAGCGCGATCGGCAGGTCGCCCGCCTCATCGGCATAGCCACAATCGTATTCGATCTCGATCCCGCCAGCGCTGCGTAACGTCGCCGGAAACCCAGACGGAAACACCAGCTGCGGCCGATCGCGATTGCCTTCGACCCGATAGCGCTCAGGATCGATGACACTCTGCGCGCCATTATTGGCCAGCAAGCGCACGGCGACGACATTCGTAACTGGCCCAAGCCCGAGCACCGCGCCGTTCACGGCGTCTCGCCGCCAGATGTCCAAGCTCTCACGCACACGCCGCGTCACCAGCGCCCGGCCGATACCGGCTTCAACCGCCTCACGTGCGGCGCCAATCAACGTCTCAATCAGACCATCCTCTGCATTGTGATCAACGCGCAGGAATAGCTTCGCCTCCGCCAGCGAGAGGGGCTCGCTGGCGGGCGGATCAACAATAGTGATGCTCATTAGCTGTCGCCGAACTTGAGCGCTTTGATCGCGTCGAAGTTCTGCACGCCGCCACCGACACGCTTGGTGACGTAAAACAGCACATACGGCTTGGCCGAGTACGGATCGCGCAGCACACGAACCCCGGCCCGATCAACGATCAGATATCCGCGCGCGAAATCACCGAACGCGATCGAGAACGAGTCAGCCGCAATGTCCGGCATGTCCTCGAGCTCAGTGACCGGATAGCCAAGCAGCGTCGCGCCACCCGCATCGTTCGGCTCCCAGACATAGTGCCCGTCGCCGTCCTTCAGTTTACGCACCGCCGAAACCGTCTTGCGGTTCATCACGAAGCGCGCGTTCGGGCGGAACTGAGCCTTCGGCGTGTAGATGAGGTCGATGACCTTATCGACCGGATCGGAAGAGGCGAACGCGCCATCAACGCCGGTGGCGACATAGCCGATCTTGCCCCAAACATGGCTGCCTTCGGCCACCTTGTCGTAATCCAGAAAGCCGCGCGGTCGATCATCACCATCGCCGCTCACAAAAGCGGCCCGCTCCTGGCCCGCAAACGCCTCCTCGACTTCGCCCGCGATCCATTCCTCAAGATTGACGAAGCTGTCATCGAGCAAGGTCTGGGTCGCAGCGAGGTTGGCGTAGAGCTCCGACGTTGGAAACTCCATCAGCGCCAAAGTCGGCGACGCCGTCTGTGTGCGCGTCCCAGTTTCGGCAACCCAACCCGTGCCCGCGGCTGTCAAACTGATCGGCTTCTTGAACACATTGGCGCCCGTCGTGCGCACCGTCGCAATCACACGCATCGGCGAGACTTGCCGCAGCCTGCTCTCAATCATGCGATCAAGCTCAGGCGGCGCGACATAGCCGCCATCAGCATCCGAGCTCACCGAGAGCGCCTTCGCCTCGAATTGCGTCAGCGCCGAAATGTCGCCGCGGCGCAGATACGACTGCCAGGCGGATTTGTGCTCACCCAACGCCGGATCGGCGGCAAGACCGGGGCGGCGCCCCGCAAGCGCTGCGCGCTCAATCAGCGATTTCTGCTCGGCGAGCGCGCGATCGATGCGATCGACCTTCTCTTCCAACAATACATCGCCGCGATTGCGCTCGATGGCGGCAAGCCGTGCATCGTTCACTGATTTGAACTCCTCAAACGCGCGCATCAGTGCGTCAGCCGCGCCGGGGGGCGCAGCTTTGTTTTCTTTATTCACGTTGTTCTCCTTAAGCCGCGCGGACGAAGTCTCGCGCCAAGTTCAACCGCGCCAGCGGCTGCATCGGATGTGTCACGATGGACACCTCCAGAAGGTCGATCTCTGTCAGCACCCGGCCGAACGCCGTGTAGTGCTGCACAACCGGAATGAAGCCGATGGAAAGTCCATCGACACCGCGGGCCAGCATGCGCTTCGCGCGCGCGGCGCCCGGCTGATCACCACGCACTTCGCCGCGCAGAAAGAGCCCACGGCCGTCTTCGCGAACCTCGCTCCATTCACCCGCCACCAGCCGCGCCTCATGCTCGACCAACATCGGCAATGCGCCGCGGCGCCGAATGCTCGCCGCAAAGGCGCCGGCCCTCACGACGTCGCGCATCTGATCCGCGACGCCAAACAGAGCGGCGTAGCCCTCGATGATCATTCCTCGAGCCGCTGCTCAATGCGCGTGAGCGAGCGGCGCGCTTCACCAATTTGCTCCTCAAGTCGCGCGAGGCGCTCAGCCACTTCAGGCTGCGTCGCCACCGCACGCTCGACCACATCGAGTCGCGCCGCGGCACGTCCTGCCCAAATCAGACCGCCAGCAGTCTCAAGAAACAGCGCGAAAATCAGCGCCAGCGTAACCCGCGGATCGATCTTCATGATGCGCGCTCCGGCTGCTCAACGCCGGCCATACGGCGCTTTTCGCTTTCGCTCAGGAAATCCGCCGCAGCGATCCGCGACCACAAAGCCTCGCGCTCGACCGCCAGCGCCGGCACATTCTCGACATCAACGCCAACTGCCGCCGGCCCCGCATCCGGCCAGCGATCGCCAATCCAAGCCTCAATCGCCCGCGCCGCCTTCTGCGCCAGCGGCAGCGCAGTCTGCCGCCAGAACGCGAGATTGGCCTCACGATAATTCGAGTAGGTATTGTCGCCCGGAATACCGAGCAGCATCGGCGGCACGCCAAACGCCAACGCAATATCGCGCGCCGCTGAATGTCGCGCTTCGGTGAAATCCATGTCCGACGGCGAAAGCGACATCGGCCGCCACTCAAGCCCACCTTCCAACAACATCGGTCTACCCGCATTGGCGGCGCCAACATGCATATCTTCCAACTCACTCTTCAGCCGCTGGAACTGCTGCTCGCTCAGGCGATCCGCACCACCAGCGCCGGTAAAGATGAGCGCACCGCTGGGCCGCGCCGCATTGTCGATCAACGCCTTATTCCAAGCGCCACCAGCATTATGAATATCAATCGAGAAAGCCGCAGCCTCCATCGGCGAGAGGCCATACCAATCATCGGCTGGGTTAAAGAGCTTCAGATGCAGGATCGGCGCATCGTTGCTGACAGGATCGCGCTCGAAGCGCCGCACGTGCGCACCAACGCGATGCTCCCACCCAACTGGCCAGCCATCGGCGCCAGGCACGACGCTCATTCGGTCGGGGCGCAACACGTAAAGTTCGGACGGTGCGTCATAGCCAATGCTCGCCGCCTCGAGATAGGAATTACCCACCACCTGCAGGTGACCATAGAACGCTTCAAGCAATTCAATCCCGGTTTGCTCCGGGTTGGGCCGCGCCAATAACCGCGCGAGCGGATGACCACTCGGCCCCACCTGCAACGGCGCACTCGCCGCAGCTTCCGCGATCAACCGCACACAGCGATACGCAATCGCATTGCGACTATATCCTTCACGCGCAAACGCCGCCGGATCGCGCATCGGCCAAACAGGGCGTCCTGGCGCGTGCCAGGCCATGAGTTTTCGCTCCGCGCTTGGGGCGCGGAGGCGTTTCAACCAATCGAGCATATCAATCTTTCTTCAGAGCATCCGCGCCCGCGGCGCGCGTGCGCCGCTGAGCAACAAATCCGTCAGCGCCCAAACCAGCGCATCGAGGCGATCGGGGCTTTCGCCGTAACCCTCAGCGCCAAAGGCGCACATTTCATCTTCCAAAGCCGGAAAGGCGGCCGCATGCTTCACGCGCCCCCGCGCGTAGAGAATAGCAATTGGCTCGGCCCGCGCCCTCTTGCCTTCGCTTGCGCGCACGAGCCGCACGAAAAATTCCGGCGCCGCCGACTGCAGCACCGCGCGCACCATCTCGCCGCCGTTGTTTCCCTCCGCGACAATCACGTGCGCACCGACTGAGCGCGCAAGATCAGCCACACGCGCCGCCCAAACATGCGGCGCCGCGCCTTGCACACTGGCGTCAGCCAACACCACGGCCTCGCGCGCCAGCCCTTCGCCGCGCGCAGCCGCCGCGACAATGCCGCACGCATCGGCGTTAGGCCCGATACTCGCTGGCGGATCGACCGCAACGACAATCCGATCAAACGGACCATCGTCACGCGTACGCAGCGCCTCAATATCCGAGCGCCGCCACATTGCGCCCTCGACCTCCTCGATCAGCTCGCCCAACAATTCCTGCCGGTGCCGCGCGGTGCCAGCAAAGCGCTCACGCAGGCCCGCGATAAAGGACGGCGAGAGGTTCTTCTCGTTGTCGAATGTCGAAGATCGCGTCACCACCGTGTCTGGCTCATCCAGCAATCGCTTCAACGCGCGGATCGGGCTCGGAGTCGTCGTCACCATCATCCTCGGCCGCGCCCCGAGGCGCAGGCCGTACTCCAACGTCTGCAGAGAATTTTCCGGATGCGCCCAAAAGCAAAGCTCATCGCACCAAGCCGCATCGAACTGAGGCCCACGCAGCGCGTCCGGGTCCTCGGCGGAGAAGCACGCCGCATGCGCGCCATTGCTCCACACCAGACGCTTGCGGCTCGCCTCATATGTTGGCCGCTCATATGGCAGCGACCGCACGCCAGACGGCCCTTCGACCATCACTTCGCGCACGTCATGCAATGTCGGCCCGATCAACGCGACCCGTCCCGCATGCCCGCCGCGCACCAGGCTCGACACCCATTCGGCGCCCGCGCGCGTTTTACCGGCGCCGCGGCCTCCCATGAACAGCCAGCATCGCCAGTCGCCGCCAGGCGCGAATTGTTCCGGGCGCGCCCACTGGCGCCAGTCATTCAGCAGCTCCCGTAGAAGCAATTCGGGCCAGTTCGTCGTTAGGACGTCCCGCCCGTTCGGCTTCAGCAAAGAGAGAGAGCCGGCGTCGCAGCTCGGCGCGCAAGGCGTCAGGGTCATGCTTCTCCGTCATCGCCAATCTCTCGCCCTCGAGTTCCGCCACGTCCCGCTCGGCCCTCACCAGAGCCGAAACGGCTTTCGCAAGCCGTTCGCTCTCTTGAGCCCTGCCAGCCGTGAGGCCGGCCAACGCCTGATCCAGGAAGCCCCGAAGCCCCGCCACACTGCTCATCGGCGGCCTCCTTTCTTCAAATCTCAGTTCTCGACCGTGCTGGAACTCTACTGCTTCACCGTCGCGGTCGGATTGATTTCGGGACGAAGCTTGATACTTCGACGTTTTCCGCTGCGGCGGCATGGATACGCAGGATGCCTATCCGCGTTTCCCCTGGCCAGAATTCGGCCATACCTCTATTGGACACCCCCTCGCGGAGACTCTCTTGTCCGACAATAACCGGCCCGATTTTCGCAGCCGCATCGACTGGGCGAAGATGCGCGCGGCCGCCGCGCAGCAGCAGCTCAACCAGATGTTGGGCGAACGCTTCACCTGGCGCAAAGCTGCGAGCATCGTCGCGGGCTTCGTGCTGGTGTGCGTCGTGTCGCTTTGGCTCTGGATCTACTGGGGCCTGCCGCGCGTGCCGGACGCCGACACGCTCTGGTCCTTGAACCGGCAAGAGTCGGTGATGTTCGTCGATCGCGAGGGAGAAATTCTCGGCGTCCGCGGTCCGTACTACGCCAACCGCGTCCACCTGACCGACATTCCCGATTACGTCCCGCAAGCCTTTCTCGCGATCGAGGACCGCCGCTTCTACGAACACGAAGGCGTCGATCGCATGGCGGTCCTGCGCGCCATCCTCGCCAACCTCCGCGCTGGCGAAACCGTGCAGGGCGGCTCGACGCTGACCCAGCAGCTCGCGCGCAATCTCTTCCTCACCCCGCGCCAGACCGTAAACCGCAAGCTGCGCGAAATGGTGCTCGCCTCGCGCATCGAGCGCCGGCTGACCAAGGATGAGATCCTCGAACTCTATCTCAATCGCGTCTACCTAGGCGACCAAGCCTACGGCGTCGACGCAGCGGCGCGCCGCTTCTTCGGCAAGCCCGCCTCCGAGCTCACGCTCGCCGAAGCCGCGATGCTCGCCGGCCTTCCGAAGGCGCCGTCGCGCTCAGCGCCGACCGAAAGCCTCGAACGCGCCACCGCCCGTCAGCACGTCGTGCTCGCGGCGATGGTGGACGCCGGGTACATCACGCCCGAGCAACGCGACGAAGCCATCGCCCAACGCATCCGTGTGATCGAGCGTCCGAGCACCGAACGCGCCATGGGCTATGCGTTCGACCTCGCAGTGGAGCAGGCACGCGCCGTCGTAGGCCGCGAAACTCCGGACTTGGTCATCCACATGACCATCGACCGCGAAGTCCAACAATCTGCGGCCGACTCCATCCGCCGCCGCCTTGGCAATCGCGCCTTCGGCCGCCGCCCTCTGCAAGCCGCCTACGTCGCGCTCGATCGCGATGGCGGCGTCCGCGCCCTCGTCGGCGGCACCGACTACAACACCTCGAAGTTCAACCGCGTCACTCAAGCCCGCCGCCAACCCGGCTCGACATTCAAGACATTCGTCTACACGGCCGCGCTCGAATCCGGGCTCAACACCGAGGACGTCTATTATGACGAACCGGTCGTCATCGACGGCTGGCGCCCGCGCAATTACGATGATGGCTATCGCGGCGCAGTCACGCTCCGCACCGCCTTCGCGCTTTCAATCAACACTGTTGCGGCGTCAGTCGCCAATGACGTCGGTCCCGCACGCGTCGCTGACGTCGCGCGGCGCCTCGGTATCGCCAACATGCCCGAGCGCAACGCTTTCGTGCCGCCGTCGATCGCCCTCGGCTCGATCGAAACGACGCTCTGGGATATGACGACCGCCTTCGCCGTCTACATGGACGACGGCATGCGCGTCGATCCGCACATCGTGGCGCGCATCACCAATTCCGCCGGCCAAGAAATCTACGTCCGCCCCCCCTACACACCCGCACGCGTCCTGGATGCCGAAGTCGCAGAGCACATGACCAGCATGATGGGCGCAGTTGTTCTGCGTGGCACGGGCGCTGGCGCGCGCATCGGCGATCGCGACATCGCCGGCAAAACCGGCACCAGCTCCGATTGGCGCGACGCTTGGTTCGTCGGCTACAGCCGCGATTTCACCGCTGGCGTTTGGGTCGGCCACGACGACTTCACGTCGATGGGCCGCACCACTGGTGGCACGTTGCCGGCGCAAATCTGGGCCGACACCATGCGCGTCGCGCACCAGGGCGTCGAAAACCATCCGTTGCCCGGCATTGAACAGCCCGCCTACACGCCAGCCCAAGTCGAAATGGCCAGCTTCTTCGATGAACTCGCCAATGCCTTCGGCAATAACGAGCGCGATGGCGATAGCGATGATGACGACGGCGGCTTCCCGGACCTCGGCGACATTTTCAACTAAATGCCCGCCCTCGCGCACGTTAAAGACCTAAGGCTGACGCTTGGCCGAGCCCCGTTGTTCGACGGCGCTGAATTCGTGCTGCAAAAAGGCGAGCGCGCGGCGTTCGTCGGCGCGAACGGCGCAGGTAAATCCACTTTGATGCGGATGATGGCGGGCCTCACGGAACCCGATGGCGGCGAAATCGTCTATCAATCCGGCACTTCCATCGCATTCGCCCCGCAAGAGACAAGCTTCGGAGGCTTCGCAACGCTGCGCGACTACGCGCAATCGCCATCCGTCGCCCGCATCGGCAGCGCCGCCATTGCGCCCGCATACGCCGCCGACGCCGCGCTTGAGCAATTCGGCCTCGATCCCGAACGCGCGCCGCAAGGTCTTTCCGGCGGCGAAGCCCGCCGCGCCTCACTCGCACGCGCGCTCGCGGCAGATGCCGACATTCTGCTCCTCGACGAGCCGACCAACCACCTCGACATCACCGCGATCGAACAACTGGAACGCACCGTCGCCAGCCAGCGCGGCGCCTGCCTCATCATCAGTCACGATCGCCGTTTCCTCGAACGCGTCTCAACAGCAACGCTCTGGCTCCGCCAACGCCAGTTGCTCAAACTCAATCGCGGTTACGCCGCATTCGAAGAATGGGCTGATGCGGTCGAAGAAGAGGATGCGCGCAACCTCTCTCGCCTCGAAACCCAGCTCAAAGCTGAAGAACATTGGCTTCGCCGCGGCGTTACTGCTCGCCGCTCGCGCAACGAGGGCCGGCGCCGCAAGCTCATGTCCATGCGCGCTGAACGCCGCGACATAAAAGACCTCAGCGCCGCCCCGACTGCTGGCATCATCGCCGAACGCGGCAACGAATCTGCGCGTCTCGTGATTGACGCCAAAAACGTCTCGAAATCGTATAACGACCGTGCGCTGATCAAGAACCTCTCGCTCCGTATCACGCGCGGCGATCGCGTCGGCGTTGTCGGCGCGAATGGCTGCGGCAAGACAACCTTACTCGAACTGCTCTTGAAACGCCGCGATCCCGATAGCGGCGTCATCCGTATGGGCGAGAACCTCTCGCTCGCCTACGTCGATCAACGCCGCGACATCATCGATTCAAACCTGACGCTGCAAGATGCGCTGACACCAGCGGGCGGCGATCAAGTCATTGTTCGCGGCGTCGCCCGGCACGTCGCGTCCTACGCCAAGGAATTCCTCTTCAACGCCGAACAACTACGCCAGCCCGTCTCTGCGCTGTCAGGCGGCGAACGCAATCGCCTCGCTCTCGCCATTGCGCTCGCCAAGCCCGCGAACCTGCTCGTGCTCGACGAGCCGACCAACGATCTCGATATGGATACGCTCGACGCGCTCGAGGACATGCTCGCCACTTACGACGGCACGGTTCTCATCGTCAGCCACGACCGCGCCTTCCTCGACGGCGTCGCCACACAAATCGTCGGCCCGCTTGGCAACGGCAAATGGGTCGAGACGCCAGGCGGCTGGGCCGATTTCGAACGCGAACACGGCCAAGCGATAAATCCGCGCGCGGCGTCCAAAAAGCAAAGCACCGAAAAGACCCAGCCGGCCGCGCCGAAAAAACAGACGAAGCTGAGCTACAAAGATGAGCGACGCGCCACCGAACTCGATGCCCAGATGCCGAAACTCTCCTCCGAGATCGAAGCGCTCGAAGCCAAGCTCACCGCGCCAGACGCCTTCAACGCCCCCACCTTCGCCGCCACCGTCGCGCGCCTGGAGGCCGCGCGCACCGAGCGCGACGGCGCCGAGGCGGAATGGTTGGAGATCGAACTCCGCCGCGAGGCGCTCACCGCCCAAGAGTGAATCACTTGTTAACCAAAGCGCGGGCACTCTCCGCGCATGCGTTATCTCCTCCCGCTCGCCGTGCTGATCGTTGCGCAAATCGGCGCCGCCTGGGCGCTGGCCGATTACAATGTCGCCCGCCCCGGTGGCTCATACGCCACCGTCGAAGCTGAGACCCCCGAAGCATGCGAGCGCCTCTGCGCTAACGACACGCTCTGCATGGCCTGGAGTTTCCATGCCAATGCCTGCGAATTCAAAGCCATCGTACCCGCGGCGATCGCGCAGGAAGGTGTGATTTCCGGCGTCAGCCCACGCGCGCCAGCCTCGATGCGCGCAAGATTCGAGCCCGCACAACCCGAGGCCACTCTCGCCGTGGTCGCTGACGAACACGAAGCTATGGACACCCCCGTCGCGGCGGCCCGCCCCGAAGACGAGGTCTCCCTCGCGCTACTCGGCGGCCCCGACGCCGAAGAAGATCTGCGCGTCCGGCTGGGAAACTAAGGTTGCAGGTAAGATTTGTTTACGACCGCGCATTATTTTCCACGCTGATTCAGGAGACTCCCCGGCCATGTCTAACGCGCGGTTTGTGAAGCTTGTCGATCTAGCGCGTACGACAGACAGCACCCAGCGTCGCGAGTTGCTGCGGGAAGTCACCGACCTTTTCTTCGAAACATCGAGCACGCGCACCATGCGCGAAAGCGCCCTCTTCGACGACGTTCTCCAACTCGTCGCGGCCGAGATGCAGGACTCGGTCCTTGCCGAACTCTCCGAGCTTTTCGCCGACGCGCACGACGCGCCCATCGGCCTCATGCGCGATTTGGCCAACCATTCCTTCGAGATCGCCGGCCCCGTCCTGAAGCGCAGCCGCGCCCTCGATGAGCACACGCTGCTCCAAATCGTCAACTACCAGAGCCAGCCGCACATCAAGGCGGTCGCGCAACGCGAGGACGTCTCCGAGTCCGTGTCAGACGCCATCGTGAAATTCGGCGACGACAATGCGCTCGATGCCCTTATCCGCAACGACAGCGCAAAAATCTCGCGCATCAGCATGGAAACCGCCGTTGATCGCGCCCGCCGCAATGCGCTGCTCCACGAAGGCGTCGTGAAGCGCTCGGACCTGCCGCTTGATCTCCTCAACGAAATGTATTTCGTGGTCGAGAATACGCTCCGCGACCAGATCTTGCAGCGCAACGCATCGGTCGATCCCGCGACCCTGGACGCCGCGCTCTCGAAGGCCCGCGCGCGCATGCATCAGAACGTCGGCAACATGAGCGCCGAAGCGAAGAACGCGATAGCCTTCATCCAGACCAAGAAGAACAGCGGCGAACTCCACGCCCGCCTGCTCGTGTCGCTCTATCGCGAAGCGAAGCAAACGCACTTCCTCTACGGCCTCGCCGAAATTACCAATCTTGAGCCCGACACAGTCGCCGATCTCATCGAACGCCGCGACGTGGATGGTCTCGCCATGATTTGCCGCGCTGCCGGCATCGAGCGCCCGCTGTTCGTGACACTGGCGGTCCTCACATGCGGCGGCGATGAAGCGATGCAGCGCGCCGAAGAGTTCGGCCGCATGTATAACAATGTCCCAATCGAAGCGGCCCAACGCGCCATGCGCTTCTTCAAGGTCCGCAAGGGCGCCGCACAAGCCGCTTAAGACTTGTCTGCGCGTACCGCCGGCGCATAATTGCGCATGTCCACGCCGTCCGGCACAGAGCTCGCACGCCCTTTCCTGCCGACGCGGGACTTTGAGGCGTCAAAGCGATTTTACGAAACGCTGGGCTTCGAGAAGGTCCTAGATAGCGAAGTCGCCATCTTCCGCACAGGATCGGGCGGCTTCATTCTGCAGCGCCTCTACTCAGAAGCGTGGGCGGAAATGTGCATGATGCAGCTCATGGTCGATGACCTCAACGCTTGGTGGTCACACATCGAAAAGCTCGATCTGCCCGCAAAATTCGGAGTCGCCGCACCCAAGCCTCCTGCCATGCAGCCCTGGGGCCTGCGCGTTGCGTACGTCATCGATCCGAGCGGCGTACTTTGGCATATCGCCGAACGACGCCCCGGCGTCCCACACGATTAAGCCGCGCGCTCTTTCGTGTCGCTGAACCTGATCTTCGGGTTCTTGTCCTGCACGTAGCCGATTTCCCAGGCGCTCTTACCCAGAAACACCGGTGCGTTATCGACGTCCTCGGCCATCTGCGACGCTGACTTTTCGGCAAAAGCCTCAAGGTCGGCGCGATTGTCCGCGCTCACCCAGCGCGCGGCCTGATAGGGCGACGTCTCGAAAATCACATCGAGGCCGTACTCAGCCTTCATCCGCTCATCGAGCACTTCGAACTGCAGCGCGCCGACGGCGCCGACGACCAGATCACCGCCATAGACGGGCTTAAATACCTGCGTCACGCCCTCTTCACCGAGCGACTCCAGCGCCTTACGCAAATGCTTCTGCTTCAGCGGATCTTTCACGCGTACCCGCTTTAAAATTTCGGGTGCGAAGTTCGGAATGCCTTGGAAGACCACGTCGCCCGATTGCGAAAGCGAGTCCCCCACACGCAATCCGCCATGGCTCGGAATGCCAATCACATCGCCGGGAAACGCTTCCTGTGCGATTTCTCGGTCTTGCGCCATGAACATCATCGGATTGTGGACGTTGAAGCCTTTGCCCGCGGCGGTCTTCAGCGTCATGCCGCGCTGAAATCTCCCCGATGAAATCCGGAAGAACCCGACACGGTCCCGGTGCTTCGGATCCATGTTCGCTTGAATCTTGAAGATGAAGCCGCTGACGTCATTGCGCCCGGGCGCGACCTCAGTCTCCGCGCCCTTCACCATCGCCTTCAGCGGCCGCGGCGGCGGCGCATTGGCGCCAAGGCCCGCCAGCAGCTCCAGCACGCCGTAACGGCGCAGCGCCGAACCAAAATAAACCGGCGTCAGATGCCCTTCACGGAATGCCGCAAGATCGAACTTCGGTAGCCCCTCGCGCGCGAGCTCCGCCGTCTCTTCAAGCTCGGCGCGCACGTCATCACGCACGCCTTCAAGAAAACCGCTCGTCCCGCGCTTCTGGCGCGCTTTAACCGCAAAGCCCTCTTCGCCATGCTCTAAGCGGCGAAACGGCACGAACTCGTCGGTCGATAAGTCAAGCATACCCGCAAAGCGCTGCCCCGAAGCGGCGGGCCAATACATCGGCGCCGTATCCATCGCCAGCTTCGAGTGAATCTCATCGAGCAGATCAAACGGATCGCGCGCTTCACGGTCCATCTTGTTGATGAACGTCGTGATCGGAATATCGCGCAAGCGGCAAACTTCGAACAGTTTCAGCGTTTGCGGCTCGATGCCCTTCGCGGCGTCGAGCACCATGATCGCGGAATCCGCAGCAGTCAGCGTGCGGTACGTGTCTTCCGAAAAGTCTTCGTGGCCAGGTGTATCGAGCAGGTTGAACACCATGTCGTCGTGCTCGAACATCATCACCGAGGATGAAACCGAGATGCCGCGCTCACGCTCGATCTTCATCCAGTCCGACGTCGTCCGCCGCGCCTGACCGCGCGCGGCCACCGCACCAGCCAAGTGGATGGCGCCGCCCGCAAGCAGCAAGCTTTCGGTCAGCGTGGTCTTGCCGGCGTCAGGGTGCGAGATGATCGCAAACGTGCGGCGGCGGGCGGCCTCGGTGGCGGGGTCGGCGGACATCAGGTCTCATATGAAAGCGAAGCGGCGCGTTTACGCCCTAGCGTCCGTACGGGCAACACCGTGACGCGCAGGCCTACGTTGCTCCGCCAGAATCCACCGGCTCCTGCAGAAAATGCCGTCCCTGGCGGTCTTCGATCTCAATGACCCAAAGGTCCGGGTCGCTCTGACGCCGCTTGCGGACGTAGTCGTCCACGTCACTTTCCACGTCCCCGAGCGAGCCCGCCGAGAGGTCCAGCCAGATCCGCTCGCCTTCGCCGTTGCGGGCAGGCCCGTAAAGCCTGGCCCTACGGTCCAAGGTCGCGACCTTCACCAGCACGGCGCCAGCGTCGGTGTCGCCCTTGTGGACCACACCCGCAAAAGCGCCCCCGATCTCCGCCCGGCGGATCAGCGCGCTCGCCCAAAAATCTGTCTTCAGTTCTTCCATCGCCGCCATTCACCAGAACGCAAGACCCTTCGTTTAACCTTTGCGGCTCGCATGCGCTCTCTTTTCCTCGCTCTCGCCCTCATATCGGGAACAGTTTCGGTTGCCTCGGCGACCGAGCCCAACGCGCGCACCGCGTTCGTCGAGCGCCGGGGCCTGCTTGAAGCCGACGCGCAATGCCGCATCTTCGAGCCTAGCATTCGCGCCGCGCTCAGCGTCGGTCTCGCACAAGCGCGCGGCGCCCTGCTGCGCTCCGGTTGGACGAGCGCAAGTTTGCGCGACCTGGAAACCGCCGCAGTGAACGCCGCCCGCAACCGCTCGTGCAACGATCAACGCACCGCCGCCGCCGCCGAAAGCGCCCGCCGCGCCTTCGCCTCGTGGGCCAATACCGGCACGATGGATTTTCCGGGCTGGGATCGGGCCTGGCGCGCGCGCCGCGCTGTGGACGACAGCGGCTGGCGCCTCAGCCAGCTCATCGAGGCGCCTATCGTCGCCAATTTCGGCGTGCGTCAGCGCGGCGAACTCCAACGCCTCACGCTCGCGATCCCGCTCATGCGTAACGAATCCGGGCCTACCTCGGCGCAACTCATCCTTCGCGACACCGCCCGCGCCAGCGTGCGCGAAGTCGCGCTCACGCAGCGCATCTCGCAGGGGCTGGAAGCCGGTCTTCCCGCGCCCGGCACATCCACCACCATCCCATCATCGCGCACTCTTGAGCGCACTGACGGCCAGCAATTTGTGGTGTTCACCTTCCCGGACACGGCATTCCGCGATCTGGTGTCGCTCGATCCGCGCGAAACCGTCGAAATCCGCCTGCAAAGCGGCCGCTCTTCGCAACGTCTCTTCGTTGAAGTCGGCGACATCGCCGCCGCGCGCGCGTTTCTGACGCTTCGGCGTTAAGCCGCCAGCACCGGCAGCGTAAGCCGCACAAGCGCCCCACCACCCGGCGCCTCGTGAAAGCTCAGTGTCCCGCCGTGCAGCGCCGCCAGCGCGCGCACAAGCGACAAACCAAGCCCCGTCCCTTCCGCACGCGCGCCGCCTGAACCGCGCTCATACGCCTGCCCGAGCGTTGCGCGCTCGGCTTCCGGAATGCCTGGGCCGTTATCGATCGTGTCGATCTGCAGCGCACCGCTCACCACAGCGGCCTGCACCATCACGCGTCCGCCCTCAGGCGTGAACTTGATCGCGTTCCCGATCGTGTTGATCAGCATTCGCTTCACCGCGCGATCGTCCGCCATGACATTCAGCGGCGCTTCCGGCGTCAGCATGCCGAGCGCGATCTGCTTCTTCTCGGCGCTATCGACTGAAACCCGTACGACGTCTTCGATCACCGTCCGCACATCAAAGGCGTCCAACTGCAACTCGAACTTACCAGCATCGATGCGCGACAAATCCAGAAGATCGTTCACCAGCCCAAGCAGGTGCGTGCCGCTCTTACGAATGAGCCCCGCATACTCGACATAGCGCGCGCCCACTTCGCCGAATATCTGGCGCTCGATCATTTCCGAAAAGCCGAGGATGTGCGTGAGCGGCGTTCGCAGCTCATGTGACACTTCCGCAATGCGATGGCTCATCGCCTGTTCGCGGCTCTCCCCGCGCTGAGCAAATCCCAGCAGCCAGACCACAACGATCAGCGACGACAGCGTCAGCACTACAGTGAACAGACCCAGGCCTGCGTACATGAAGTCGACGATCCCAGCCGCCGCATAACCAAGCACCGCGCCGATCCCCGCGATCCGGGTCCAGCGCCCAAGCGTCCGAGCCAACATCACAGGAATGAGCAGCGCCACCGCCAGCGGCGAACCCCATCCACCGGTTCCCGCAACCAGCCCCGAAACGGCCACCAGCCAAGCCAAAACGAGACCCAGCGCGGCCCATCGCAGACCAGTCCAAGGCAATAAGATGAATCCAATCAGCGCCGGCGCTAACGCTAACGCGGCCCCCGCCGCCACGTCCTGCGCTTCTCCACCACCGAAAACAGCGCATAACGCGGCCGCAACAATGCCGGCGGCCCAAATCCAGCCCGCCCATGACAGCGTCGCTGCCACTGGCGCTGCTTTTGCACCTGGCGTTACGGCCTGTTGTGTTGACACTTAAACGTCGCTCGCGAGTAAAAGACTTCTTAACGCGCTGGGGGAGAGAGTGCCCTTTCTGAGTCGTTCTCGGAAGCGGACTCACCAATCTAGGATCAGGGAGCAGAAGCCGATGCGAAGCCTTGCGGTCTGGACTACAACCGCGGTCGTCGCCCTTCTCGGCGCCGGCATCGCCAACGCTCAAACGCCAGCTTCGACAGAAGCGGCGGCAACGAGTTCCGGTGACCTGCAAACCGCAGTTACCGCCTACGCCGCTTTCCAAAGCGACGTTTCTGAATTGCGCTCATCGACAATGCGCGATGCGGCATCGCTCGAAACGGCGCTCGACCGCGTCGGGCGGCACAACCGCGATGCGCTGACGCGCGGCTGGGTCGCCTACGGCGCCAACACCGCCGCCCAATCACCGGCCTTCGTACAAGGCGTGCGCGATGCCGCCGCCTATTACGGCCGTGACGCCGTCATCTGGGCGGTCTCGGTCGATCCATCTTACGCCCGCGGTCTGCGCGGCGGCCAAGAAGCAACGAACATGTTGCTCGCCTCCGCCAACGCCGACAGCGCTCGCATCATCAGCGTCGCCGATCGCTATCAAGAAATGGCCTACTCGCTGCAGAGCCAGCGCTGGGCCAACGCGGTCGCGCCGCAACAAAACGCGCGTGTTCAACGCATCCGCACTCTCGGTCGCGAAGGCGCGCCGCTGAACGCCGTTCCGAACGAAGTCGCGCCGCGCCTGTCGGTGACCCCGCTCAGCCTCTCGCCCTTGAACGATCCGTCGGTCTATGGCGGCCGACGCTTCTGGGACGCCGTCCGCGGCGGCGAGCAAGTCGTGGAAGTCGCCTCGACGCAAGCAAGCTACCAATGGCGCGTCAACGCCACGCGCGGTGAAGCTCTCGACCGCATGGCCGCCGTCGCTGCTCTGCAAGCGCTGGACGCCGTCGACGCCAACCAAAGCGCCGTCACCCGCCTCATCGCCGATCCGCGTTCACGCGATTGCATCGAGATGGCCCAACTGCAGCTTTATCAATGCATGTCGGCCGCCCGCTTCCGTTATGAGAACGCGTTCTGCCTCGGCCAGCACGGCCTCCGCGACATCGGCACCTGCATCGGCGCCGTCGCTCAGCCGGACGCCACCGCCATGACGCCAGCGCCCGGCAGCCACAGCGGCGGTCGCGACTGACCTTGCCCAGATGCGCCGCAAGGGGCATCTGGGGCTCATGGCCAGCATCGATCACACGATCGAAGAACTCGCAGACGATTTCGCGCTCCTCCCTGACTGGGAGGAGCGCATTTCGCATGTGATCGAGCTCGCGCGCTCCTTGGCGCCGCTGACCGACGACGAGCGCACCGAGGAAAACCGTGTGCGCGGATGCGTCAGCCGCGTTTGGCTCGTCAGCGAACGCCATGACGATGCGCCCGGAAAACTCTTCTTTCGCGGCGATTCCGATGCTCATCTGGTGCGCGGCGAAATCGCTATGCTGCTGCGGATTTTTTCCGGCCGCACGCCGGAGGAAATTCTTTCGGTCGATCCGAAAGCCGTCTTTGAGCGGCTCGGCCTGAAAGACGCACTGACCATGCAGCGCTCCAACGGACTCTTCTCGATGATGAACCGCATCCAGCACGAAGCGCGCACCGCGGCTTAAATCTCCGCCGCGAGCTGCGCCAAGCCGAGCTTGAGCGCGAGCTTGCCCGATCGCGCAGGCCAGCCCTCCGCGCGCTCCAACGCTTCCAACCCATCCTCGTACAAGCACACGCGCTCAACCACGCGCCGCAACGGCGTAGCCAATCGCGCCAGCGCATCGGCAACCCGTCTGCGCGCATCGCACCGCCGCGCCATCGACGCCTCCTGTGCGTTGGAAGCGCCGCGCGTCGACGCCATCGGCGCCGCCAGCCAGTCCGAGCCGCGCACAATGCCAATCTCGCCGACGGCAAAATCAGCGCGCAGCTTTCCGGCTGCACTGAGTTCAGCTTGGTTCAACCACGGCTCACCCTTTGCCCCACGCAGCGCTCCAAGCCGCCGCATCGGCCCTTCCGGATCGAAGCCGCGCACCTTGCGCAACGCCCCATCCGCATCGACCACAGCCCGCTCGACCAAATTCTGGTGCTGCGCAATGAACGCCTCGCCATCCTCAGCCGCCTCGCGCGCCACACGCGCCAAGCCTGCGGCGCTCAAGCCAAACGCGCCGTCGACGCGCGCCGCGATCACGCCGTCCGCTTCAAGCAACCGCACATCGGCCGCGGGCAATCGCACCATCGCGCGTCTGCGCCGATCGCCTTGCGCGAACACGCCATAATCCGGCCCCGCCCGATCCAGACGCAACACAGCACTCGCGCTCGCCATCCGCGCCAGCACCCGCGAGATCCGCTTCGCGCTGCTCATACGAGCGCCTCCTCGTTCCGGGCCAGCGCAGGCGCTGCACGCAGCATCGCCTCCAGCGAACCGATCCAAAGATCGAACTGATCTTCCTCACGCCGGTCCTCGATCGCGTGGCACGCATGCGCCACGGTCGAGCGGTCGCGCCCAAACGCCACCGCCACCCGCGCCAAGCTCAGCTCAAACCCCGTGTGACAGAGGTACATCGCCAGTTGCCGCGCATACGCCGTCTTCGTGCACCCACGCGCATCATCGACGATGTTCTGCGCCGGCACCCCCAGCGCGTAACTCACCACATTCGCAGCAAGCTCGGCCGCAGCCGCGTCCACCGCGCGTTTCCTCAACACGCCCATTCCAACACTCCGATTTTTAAAGTGACCGTCCATGCCGACAGCAGGATACAGCCACCTCAGAGGTGTAGGATAGATTTTTTCCTATTTATAGGATTTTTTTCCTCACGCGCCCTTGCGGGTCTGGCCAAGGCCCATGCGCTTGGCGAGGTTCGAGCGCTCTTTGGCGTAGTTTGGCGCGACCATCGGATAGTCGTGCGGAAGGCCCCATTTGGTCCGGTATTCCTCGGGGGTCATCGCATAGCGCGTGCGCAGATGGCGCTTCAGGGATTTGAACTTCTTCCCGTCTTCCAGGCAGATGATGTAGTCGGCCGTCACCGATTTCTTGATGGAAACCGCAGGCTCAGGCGCCGATTCCGGCGCGGCCGCTGTAACACCTGAAACTTCCAGCAGCGCAGTGTGCACGATGCGGATGAGCGCAGGCAGTTCCTGCGCCGGAACCGGATTGGCCGACACGTAAGCCGCCGCAATTTCCGCGGCCATGCGAACCAAGTCGCGCTGGTTGTCCATGACCTAGCTGCTTATCTGCAAGTGAAGATCAGATACTGTATGAGTATAGTTGCAAGTCATGCAAGTGAAAAGCGAGCGCAAATATTGAACATGCGTTCACCGTAACAGAAAGAACAAGGTCGAAGCCGGAGTTCGCCTAGACGAGCGACGGTCATTCTTAGCGAACGAGCAGCATCGTCAGAACCACCGCGCCGATACAGAAGAACGTCACGGCGGCGCTCGAGCCGACATAGGGCCGGTCACACGCATTGGCCATCGCCTCCAGCGAACGTCCCGCCGCATGCGAAGCCCGCCGCGTCCAACTTTGCCAAGCGCCGTACACCCGCAGCGCCAGCACGCCAGCCCAGCGCCCCGCCTCAGCCAATGGCCCCCGATAGAGTGCGTCGATGTCGAGCAAATGCACGCCCCGCTCTCGCGGCGTCGCGCGCGCTGCACGCAACAACAGAAACACAATTCCGGCGCCGCCAAGCAGTTGGAATTGCGGCGCCACGCGATCGAGCACAAACGGCTGAAATGAAATCTCCGCCGGCATCAGGTCGAACAGCCAGCGCGGCGCAAGCCCAACCGCAAAGCACAAAAACAGCGCCAGCCCCGCGCCAAGCAGCATAGAGAACGGCGCCTCCAGGATCGGCTTCACCTCTCCTGTCGGCGTGTACGCAGCGAGCGAAGCGCGCATGAGCAGCGAAACAAACAACACCGCGGGCGCGGCCCAGATGATCGTCCACAACCAGCGCAGATCCCACTGCGCCGCAGCCTCCAGCGAAGCCGATTGCGTCGCAAACATCACCAAGCCCGGCGCCGCCGAAACAGCGAGACCACAAAGAATGATCAGAAACAAACTGATCGGCATCATCCGTGCAGCGCCCGCAAGCTGCGAAACCTTCACGTTGCCGCGCCGCTCAAGAACACCGCCGAGCAAAAGCTGCATCGCCGCGAACGACAAAATGGTCGCAAAGGCATGCCCCTCCGCTGCCGCCAGCGCCAATGGCGTGCCAATGCCAATCAGCGCCGTGCAGAGCCCTGTCTGCATCGTGACGCCGTACGCCGCCACTCGCCGCAAGTCGTCCTCCGCTGCCGCATACACCGCGCCGATCACCATCATCGTCGCGCCGATCCAAATCAGCAGAGGCTCCGACGGGAAAATCCGCGCCAGCGCATAGACACCGATCATTGTCGTAAAAACCGAGAGCGCCGCGGCACCGGTGGACGATGCGTGCGAAACCACATCCTTCAGCCACACATGCGCAAACGGGGCGCCGACGCGGATCATCAAGGCCGCGAAGATAAACCCACCGCCAATCGAGCTGACATCAAGCCGCGCGATAACGATCGCTTGCGTCCCCGCGGAAAGATGGAACGCAACGCCAACGAGAAATAGCAATCCTTCGAGCCCATGCCAGATGAGCAACCGCGCACCCGAACGTCCCGCGCCCTCCAACGGAGATGCGAACACCACCCACGCGGCCGCCAAACCACCAAGCGTCAGCGTCGCAACAAGCAAGATCAGATCGCCCACGAACAGCGCCGAAACCGCACTCCCCGCCAGCAGCAATATCGCGGCGTCCTCGTAGCGATTGCGCCGCGCCCCGGAATAAATCCCGATAGCGATAAGCGCGATCAGCAAGGCGATGCCGAATATGCGATTGAGTTCATCCAGATTGAGCGCAACGACGGGCAAGCCCATCTGCGCCATCGTCGCCGCCGCGCCGAACTCGTAGTCGAGCAACAGCCAGAACGAGGTCAGCGCCGCCAACACGATCAGCGGCGAGCGCATTGTGCGCGGCGTCGCCAAAACCAGCAGCGCCGCAATGATCGGCACAAAGCCCGGATTAAGAGTGAGCTCCATCGCTGCTCCCTTCATCCGCTTTCTGGCGCCTGCCCAGCGCAAAGCGCGCCGCGTGTGTCGCCACCACCACGAACAGCACCACAGCGGCGCCGATTGCAGCTGCGGCGCCCGGTTGGTCGCCGATCCAGAATTTCAGACGCGCGCCTGCGCCCAGATCGAACCCAAGTCCGACGATCAATGCGGTGAGGCAGAACACGAACAAGAGGCCCGTGATGCCGCTGCGCGCCGCAGGTGGTGATTTTTTCATGGCGCCCCTCGGGCCCAAATCGGCGAAAGAAATTCAGCCAATGGATTTGCCAAAACCAGCAGCGACAACGTCGCCGCCGCGGCAAGGATCACTGGCGCAGCAAGCAAGATCGAAGCGCCGTCAGGCCGCTTGAACGCGTCCGTCGGCGCCCGCGCAGCCAAAGCGTTTGCGGCAAGCGGCCCCAGATGCGTGAATGTCAAAATCGCCGCGACGCTCGCAAGGCCCGCCGCCCACACCAGCCCCGAGCCCGCCGCCGCCGTGATCAACCAAAGCTTTGCCCACGCGCCGGCAAACGGCGGCAAACCGATCATGCTCGCCGATGCGATCGCAAAGCCTGCAAACGTCCACGGCATCACACGCCCCAATCCCGCATAGTCGGAGACCTTGGTGCGCCCGGTGATGGCCGCCGTGGTGCCGGCCGCCATCACCAACGTCGACGCCGCACACGCGAGCGCCACGATCTGCAACGCCGCCGCGAACAAGCCCGCCGCCGCGTACTCTCCAGGCAATACCGCCAGTAGCGCGCCCATCACCACGGCGAGCGACTGCGCCATCACCGAATACGCAAGCCGCTCCCGGATATCCTCTTTCGACAACGCAATCAGCGCCGCGGCAATCATCCCCAAGCCGACAAGAACGATCAGCGCTTGCGCGGCAATCACCGCCTGCTCCATCGCCGTGCCGAACACGAACGTCACGACTTTCAAAATCCCGATGCCGCCCGCGGGCAGCACAGCAAGCGCTTGGATCGCCACCAACGCCGGGAAGGGTCCATTGCTCGACGCCGGCAACCAGCGGTGCATCGGCGGAATCGCAGCCATGGCGATGCCCAGCACATAGAGCACCAACAGCACGTTCGCCGTGAACGCGTCCACGCGCCCAGCCAACACGCCGCCCGCCTGAAAATCGAGCGCGCCCGCGATGGCGTAAGTCCAAATCATCGCCGGCAGAAAAAATCCGATCGAACTCGCCAGCAACGTCGCCAAGAACGCGCGCGCTGCTGGCCGCGCTTCTTCATCACCGCGATGCGCGACTAACGGAAATGCCGCCAGCGTCAGCGCCTGATAGGCGACAAAAAAACTGAAGAGGTTCGCCGAGAACGCCACCGCCGTAACACCGCACATCGAGAGCGCGATGAACGCCAACAATCGCGCCGGCGCCTTCTCCTGCTTTGCCCGCACCACGCCCGCCGCGTGCACAGCATGCAAAACGCCAAGCCCGGTCAGCACCACCGCCATCATCGCGCCAAGCGGATCAATCGCAAAAGCGAGATCAACATTAGGCAGCGGCCGGGCCAGCACAATCCGCGCTGTCTCACCATGCGCCACGGCGTTCGCGAGATAGATCGCGCAACCCGCCGCGAACAACGAAAAGCCAATGTGAATAAGGTCGCGCAAGCCAGGCGGCTTCGGCAGCAACAAAATCAGCGCTGCCTGCACCAACGGCGCGCCCAGCACGCAGAAGAGAGCGATCTCGACCGTCACGGCGAAAGCCCCCCGAGCATGAGCGACGCTGACGTCGCCGCGCGCAGCAAGCCGCCAGGCGCAAGGCCCCAAGCGATCGTCGCGATTGCCGCCACCAAAACCGGCCCCAGCGCCACGCGCCAGACGCCGCCCTCACCGGCATACGCGGTGTTGGCGCGGCGGAAGTACATGCGCTCGATCAAACGCCCGCCGTAGAACACCCCGGCCAGCGAAGCGATGATGACGAGGCCCGCCGCCCACCACCATCCAGCGCCGACACCAGCCTCAACCAACCGCCAGCGTCCGAGAAAGCCGATCGTCAGCGGCGCACCCATCAAGCTCAGCGCCCCCGCGGTGATCGCCGTGCTCGCAAGCGGCGCGCGCTGCGCGTAGCCATCGAGCATCGCCAGCGTTTGGACGCGTCCGGCCGAAGCGCCGCCATAAAGTGCAAGCGCCGCCGCCGCGAACGCGACAAGCTGCACCAACGCCGCGGCAAATCCCGCAGGCGAACCCAGCGCCAAGCTCAGCAACACGCATCCTGCCTGCGAGACGCCCGCATACGCCGTCAGCCGCAATAAATTGCGCGCGCCTACCGCCTGCACCGAGCCGACGACAACACTGACGCCGCCAAGCGCCGCCAATGCCGCCTGGATACCCTCGCCGATCTCAGGCGCCGCCATCACGTAGCCCGCAACGCGCGACATCACGGCCAGCGCGCCAAGCATCCCTAAAGCGCCAACGCCGAACGTCACCATCGAGGTCGAACGCCCCAACGCGGCAACGCCCCACGCATGAAGCGGCGCAACGCCAGCCTTCACAGCCAAGCCAAGGATCATCAGCGCCGCGCCCGCGCTGGCGAGCCCAGGCGCCTCGATGCGCGCAAGCGCCAGAGACTCCATCGACGACGTCCCTGCGGCGCGCGCGAACAGAGCCGCGCCAAGCAACATCAGCGCAAAGCCGACACCGCCCAAACTCAGCATCCGCAGCGCGCCGTTCAACGCGGCGCGATCGCGGCTCGCATTCACCGCAACCAGTCCGACGCCAGCGAGCCATGCCGTTTCAACCGCCGCGATGATCGAACCCAAATCGCCCGCCAACAGCGCACCGATCCAGCCTGCCGTAACGCACAACATCAGCGCCAAGGCCAGCGGCGCGGCGGCGCCTCCGGAATCCTTCAGCGTGGCGCCTGCCCCCCAAATCGTGAGCGCCGCGACCACCGCCAAAAGCGCCGCTGCAAACGCGCCAATGCCATCAACGTGAAGCATCACACCAACCGCGGCGACTGGTTGAGCTCCGGTGAGCGCACCCAGCGCAAAGTCCACCGCAACGAACGCCCCAGCGCTCGCGACGAGGCCTGCCACAAACCAACTCAACCGCGCCGGCCCGCTCACCAGCATCAGCGCAGCACCGATCAACGGCATCACAATCAATAAGAGTGGCGCATGCGCGCGTGCGAGGTCGATATAGGCCGCACTCATGATGCGCGATCCTGCACGTCGCTGTCGGCATCGGCTGCATCGATGTCGCTAGTATCGACGGCGCCGTACGCCTCCTGCAAGCGCACCACCAACGCAATCCCGATCGCCGTCTGCGCAAAAAGCACGGCAACGCCGACAATCAAGGCGCCGTCCGAAGCGCCGAGCGCCGCCAGCGCCGCAATCGCGCCGAAACCGGCAATCAGCAAACCGGCAAGCCGCTTGATCGCATTGCCCAACAGCAACGCCGCCAGCGCGCCGATGATCACCAGCGCAATGGCGCCAGCCGCTAACACTGGCTCAAGCGAAGCTACGGTCGGGGTGATCACAACTCACCGTCCCGCAATGTCGGCGCTCGCCCGAACAACACCTGCAAAAGCAGCGCGCACGCCGCGATAGTGGCCGCGAACGCCCCCGCCTCAATGACTTCGCCAGCATACGCGAAGCCAGGCACGCCGGCGCCCACGCACGCCGCCACAACGCCAAGCGCCAATGTCAGCCGCGCCAACGGCGTTGGATACGCGTCGCGCGCCGCCGCCGCGCCGAACGTCAACGCATGCAGCATCAGCACGAGACCAAACGCCAATCCCGCCACGAAACCCACGCCGCCGCCAGACGGCGCACCAGAAAGCAGCACCAGTGCAAACAGCGCCATGAGCGGCGCAAAAAATCGCGCTGCCGCGGCGACGATGACATGCGTGCCCATCTTCATGCGCCGGTCTCGCGCGTGAGCGTGCCCCGCTCGCCATAACCAAGGATGCCGGTGCACGCCGCGCCCACCACCAGCACAATTGGTGCGAGCCAAAAGCCCAGGCCACCCAGTTCGCTGCTGATCGTCACCGGCGGCGGCGCTAACAATTCAGCCAACGGCCACCAGATCGCACCCACCGCGACTGCTGCGCCGAGAAAGCTCAACCAATGCAAACGCCGCGCGCCGCCCTTGGTCGCGCGCGCACTCAGCGACATCGCCGCCATCAGCAACACAGGCGCCCACGCCGCCGCAAACAACGCTAACGCCAATCCGCCTTGGCCCGAGCGCAACAACAACACAGCAGCAGCAACCGACACGCCCGCTGTAAGCACGTGCATGCACGTCACAAACAACGACCGCGCCGCGAGCGCGCCGACAGACGACGCAATCGCAACGCCCATGAGCGCGAGCGCCAGCCAGGGTAGCGCAGCGATCATGGCGGCGTGCTCGTGCTCGTCGCGCCAGGGCGCGGGGCAGCATAGCGCCCAGCAATCGGCGCAAGCCCCGCAGCATGCGCAGCTTGCGCCACCAAATGCGTCAGCGTTGGGCCGAGCGCCATCAGCAGCGCTGCAAGCAAAAGCAAACGCACCGCAATGCCCCAATCAGGCGCCGCAATCGCCAGTCCCAGCACCACGATCACCGAACCAACGACGTCGGCCACGTTCGCGGCATGCAAGCGCGTATAGAGATCTGGAAACCGCAACAGCCCAAGCGAGCCGCCAGCGATCAGCAGCAAGCCCACCGCAACGACGATCCCCGACACGCCGAGCTGCAAAAATTGGAGAACGCTGGCCGGGTCCATTACAGGTCCTCCGCACGCGCGAGCGGCGCTTGGAAGGAGCGCAAGCGGAAGAACTTTAACACGGCGACATTCGCCACCATGCTCGCCAACACAAACGCCAGCGCCGCATCGATCAACACCGAACGGCCCGAAATCACACCGCCAGCCGCGACGATAATCGCGATCTTGATGACCACGCCATTCGCCGCCAGCGTGCGGTCATAGAGCGTCGGGCCGGCAAACAACCGCGCCCCGCACAGCAGCAGCGCAATTCCAACACCGATAGCAGCGGCCAGTGCTGTCATGAGCGGCCTCCGCCAATGACATGCTCTTCCAGCCGTCCAAGATCGGCCGCGTCGATCGCGTCTTCGTTGATGACATGCACGAGCAGGCCATCAACATCGGTCTCAACCACGGCCATACCTGGTGTTGCGCTGATCATGTTCGCGAACGATGCGCGTTCCGCCGAGCGGTTAGCGCGCGAGCGCACGCGCACCAGCGCGGGCTTCATCGTCACGTCAGCGGAAATCGCAGCGCGCAAGGTCGCCAGCGAACCGCGCGCCACGGCGCCCGCCCGCGCAACACTCACCGCCAGCAAACGCGGCGCGCGCGCGAACGCGCTGCTTGCGCCGCCGAAGCGCGCGGCCACCAACACACAAACGAAACTCGCGACAACCGCGATAGCCCAATCCTGTGGAGAACTCGCACGCTGCGTGACCAGCATCCACAAGACGGCCAAGCCAGCCAGCATTGCTGCGGCGTGAAGCATTTGTTCGCCTCCCCGCGCCGCCATCGCGCGACGCCAAGGCTTAGCCCCGACCTCTTGGATTCGCCAGATTTAACCGGCCCGCGAACTCAACCGTTGCGGCCGAACAACAGCGCGGCGTTGCGCCGCGCCAACGACAACTCAAGCACTTCATTGCCGTAAGATTGTTGCTCGATCCCGGCGGCGTCAGCGGTGAACGACCAGTTCCAATACCGTAACACGGTCTGCGCTTTTGCCGTCGCCAATGTGTCAAACACATACATGGCGCGGCCAAGCGGATTGTCGGTGGCGTCCGGATCGCCCGCAGGGCGCCGCAACGCTTTCCACAGGGCGATCATCAAAGGCCGCTTCAGACCGACGGCTTTACAAAAGACGCCAATCGCCTCGCCGCCAGCGTCAGCGAAAACCTGCGCCGCCGTCGTTGGCTTCACGCCTGCGAGGTGCGCGATCTCGTGGATAAGTTCGCGCTCAAGCCCACCTTCCGCTGCGGCGAGCGCGCCTTCCAGCGATTTGTACGGACTCTGCGCGGCCGCAGCGCGATTGCGTTGGCGCCGTTCGATGACCTGCAACGTCTTACGCGTATCCGCGTCTGACCAACCCTCAGCCGCTGCCAGCTTGAACACTTCGCCGAGTTCTTGGATCAGCACCTGACGATCAACAGCGAAACGACGCAGGATTTGTAGGCGCGGCTGATGCGTCGCCCACCAAAACAGAACCAGCGCCTGCGTCGGCCGCAATTCCGTTCGCGGAACGAGTAGCGCCGGTAGCCCGGGCGCTTGGCGCGATTTGGCGACGACAATGTCCACGCCCTGGGTCGAGAGCCGCGCTGTCTGATTGCGTAGAACCGCTTCGATCGCCGCCGTGTCGCCCGTCTGCAGCAGCACATCGGTTACCGGCTCGCCCAGCCCACGCCGCTTCGCGATCGCCAGCCAATGCGAGGACGTGCCCGCACGGACAGTCGCGATCAGGTCGGCATCGTCAAATCCGGCGCCATTCTCAAGCAAAAGCTGCGCAACGCTGATCTCGTCGCGCGCGAGGTAGCGCAGCAACGCCTTAGGCGCATCCTGCACGCGGACAAGGCCATGCGCGCACCTGCGGCGCAGATCCACATTAGTCGTCCGCAGCAAGCCAACCAAAATGTCCGCCGCCAACTGCCGCTCATACGAGGGCAGACGCGTTTCCGGCCACGAAACAATCTCGCAAAGGCGCTGCACAAGCGCGAGCCGCGCCTTGGGGGCGTGCGGCTCGGTCAACTCCAACGGCGGCGGAGGATCGGAAGTGTCCGCCCGTGGTTGATTCGGTAGCGCCATTGCTCCAGCGAGCACGCGCTGCGTTAAGTCCGCGTCAACAACCTCCACACTGGACCCGCCCCCATGCGGCGACTATGGCAAATGCCATGGAGCCAGGGGGGGACCAGGGACGCAAACCCGGTTTGGGCATCGTGTCCGAACTGAACCTCTATTACGCGCTGGTCGCCTGCTACTTCTTTGCCTTCGGGATGCAGTTCGTGCTGTTCCCCTCGCTCGTGGCCTTCGTGCTGAGCGCCACGCCTGCCGGGATCGGCCTCGCCCAATCGGCGCTCTCAGCGCCTATGTTCTGCCTTCTGCTCTTCGGCGGTCTGCTCGCTGAGCGCGTCCGCGCCGGCCCGATGCTCGCCAAGCTCAATCTCGCGTTCGCATTCATGAGCCTCGGCCTCGCAGGCGTGGTTGCGACTGGCGGGCTCACCTACGAGCGGCTCATTGGTTACGCCATCATCGTTGGGTGCTGCGCTGCCTTTTTGATGCCAGTGCGCGACGCTGCGCTGAACGGCATCGTCGCGCGCGAAGCAGAACTCGGCAAACACACCCCGATCGCCACCGCCGCTGCAGTCACCACCGCCGTACAAATCGGCGCGCAGATTGCCGGCATCCTCGTTGCGCGTTTCGCCGGCTCAAACCCTGCGCCCTACATTGCGTTGCAAGCGCTGGCGCTCTCGATCGGCGCTGCAATCTGCTTGGGCTTGCAAGCGCCGAAACCACACGGACACGAGCGCAGCGTCCAAGGCGCGCTTCGCGACCTCCGCGATGGTCTCGTCTATTCGTTCCGCGATCCCGTCATGTCGCCCATGCTGATTTCCGCCGCTTATGTCGGCGTCTTCGTCATCGGCTCATTCCAGGTGCTTTTTCCGCTCATCGTGCGCGAGTCGTACGGCGGCGACGCACGCTCGCAAGCAAGCCAGCTCGGCGCGCTGTTCGCGTTCTTTTGGGGCGCGTCCTTCGTATCCGCGGTCATCCTCAGCCGCCTAAAGCCGCTGAACCGCCCCGGCCGCGCGCTCATCGCCTCGCATATGATCGGCGCAGTCACGCTCTTCACGTTTGGCTTTCACAAGCCATTCGCGCTCTTTGCTTTCATCGTCGTGCTTTGGGGCTTCGCTGCGGGCGTTGCGATCTCGACCAGCCGCACCATCGTGCAAAGCGCTGCCGGCCAGCGTTACCTCGGCCGCGTGCTTGCCGTCTATTCGATGGGGTTCATGGGCGGCGCGCCGATCGGCTCTGCCCTGGTTGGCTTTGCGGCCGGAGAATTCGGACCGAGAGCCGCAGCGTTTGCGCCAGCCATTGGGCTGGCGCTCGCTGCTTTAGCTTTGGCGGTGTTCACGCCGCTATGGCGTTACACACCGACGCAGGTCAGTGGTCCGGACGCGTAAGCGTGCTGCCACGCTCGCGGCGCGGCGCGCCTGCACGCGCGTTATACTCGGTGTTCTCAGCCGAGAAGCGCTCGATCGTAGAGTTGGTTTCAGCAATGCCCGCATTGTGGGCGGCGGCGGCCGTTTGCGCTTGAGCTTGCAGCGCTGTTGCTGCCGATTGGCACGCAGCCAGTTCGGCGGTGCGCGTTGCACGCCACGCTTCAACAGCGGTGCGTGCGCCCTGCATCGCGTCATTCGACGCGGTCGCGCCGTCGGGAATTGCGGGTGCAGCGGTGAAGCTGCACTGCGCAGGCAGCGCAGACGTCGTCTGGGCGAGGGCCGGCGCCGCCAACAGCGCAAAAGCGGCGGTCGCGCCGAGCAGAACTTTCATCGTCATTTTCTCCAAGTCCAGGTCGCGTGTCTTTATCCCTCAACGCCGGGATTTGCGAGCCAATCACGGCCAAAATGCGGTGATTGGCCTCGCATTTCCGCCGGGCGCTAATCGAGTTCGAACGGAACTCGCATCCGGTAACGGCCATGTACCGCCTGCCCATCGCGCGAAGCCGGGACCATCCGGTGGTCTTGCGCAATCCGCAGCGCGGCCTGCCCAAAGCCCCAATTTGTTGGCGTTTCCGAGACAATCGCGCAATTCAACGCGCCGTTCGTATCAACCAGGCAATCCAACAGAACCTGTCCAGAGATGTCGCGCGCCAGCGCCCGGCGCGGATAATAGGACGCCAGACTTTGCGGCCGGCGCAGCCATCGCGGATTTGTGATCTCCGCCGGGCCGACAGGCGGACCGTAATCGAAGGCGACTTCCGTTGAAGTCGTGGCCGGCGGCGGATCGACCACAGCCATGTCGGAAGCTTGCGGCGGCGCCTGCGGAGGTGGCGGCGCTTGCGGTCGGGTGATCGGCGGCGGCGTTTCGGGCGGCGCCTCCTGAAAGACCGGGATTACAAATGGGTTGTCCACGGTTTGCGTTTGCAGCGAGATCGTCACGCTAAGCGCCGCAAACACGGCAAGTCCGACAAACATCGCTGACGCCGCAACTGACGTCGCACGCATTCCGAGTGATTGAGTCATACGCGCCTCCCTGCATTGAACCGGTCTTGTTGCCGGTTGCGAGAAGCATGTGGCCGTTCGATCGAGGCCGATATTCACAGGCGCGAGATCGCAATCACGCTTGCGCGATGAACATCATCCCGCGGGCGAAAATGGCACAACCATGCGATAGCGCCCGCGCGACGGCGCGCCGTTTTGCGTTGCCGGCCGCATCACATGCGCCGCCGCTATACGCAGCGCCGCTTCACCAAACCCTTGCCCTTCCGGCGTTTCCGACGCGACGACACAGCTCATGCGTCCATCGGTATCGACGTCACACTGGAGCACGACCTCTCCCGCGATCCCCCGCATGAAGGCCTGACGCGGATAGAAGCGCTCAGGATTGCGCGGTCGCTCCACCCAAACCGGATTGGTAATCACGACAGGCTCACTCGGCGCGGCAGCTGCGGGCGCCGGCGCTGGCTGAGGCTCAGCTTGGTCCCGCGTCTCGGCGTTGCGCTGCTCTCGCGGCGGCGCCGGCGGCGTAGGCGCGCGCTCGGCTTGCGGCGCGCGCACGATCTCACTCACCACCGCAACCAATGGTGCATCGTTCGCCGGCCACAGCGGCGTGTAGCGAAGCGCGGCTATGCCGAGCAGCACGAGCGCCGTCACCACAACAGCTGCGCAAAACGACACAAGCCGCACGACCCGTAGGGATCGCGCGGCTTGCTCTGACGTCGTGTTTACGCCGTCGTTCACTGTGCCGTCCTATCAGCGTCGCCGCCAACCAGACAGCGGCTTTACTAGTCTGGCAACTGCCAGCGGATCGTGCGGCGGATACGAGCACCCGATGTCGGCACACCATCACGCGTCGCCGGAGCGATGCGGAAGTGGCGCGACACGCGCATGGTCGCTTCCCCGAAGCCGTAGCCCGGCGGGTCTTCCGACGTCACCGCGCAACTCAAGCGGCCGTCCGCGTTGACGATACATTCGATCGTCGCACGGCCTTCCACTTCCCGCTCCTGCGCGCGCTCTGGATAGTAGCGCGAGAAGTCACGAGCGTCCGGTTGCTCCAGCCACACCGGGTTGGTGATGATTGAAGGTGTCGGCGGCGCCGGCGGCGGGTCGACCGCAATCGGAATCGGGGTCGGCGTCGGCGGAGCAGAGAGATCCGGCGGCGGGACGCGCTGCTCCGGCGGCGGTGGCGGCGGCGGACGATCCGGCGGCGGAGGTGGAGGTGGCTTTTCCTCCTCCTCGATTTCCACCTTCACGGCATCCGGATCTTCAAAGAGATCAGTGATCGCGCTGAAGCGTTGCGTGACCGCCATGTAAACCAGCGCAAGACAGATAGTCGCTGCCAGGCCGAGCGATATGAGACGAAGACCAATCATGCGTCTTATCCCTCACTCGCAAGTTCAGCGAAGATACCGACTTGCACGAAGCCCTCTTCCTGCAGCCGACTCATCACGTCCACGACGTTGCCGTAGGCTGTGCTTTGGTCGGCGCGCACGAAGACGCGTGCTTCCGCGTAGATATCCCGCGTTTCGAGCGCCGGATTGTTGCGGATAGCATGTGAAAGCGTCACGTCACCGAGATTGGACAAAAGAACGGTCTCTTCGTCCACGTAGATCGCCAAGCCAGCCGAAGTTTCGCGGATGCCAACGATTGTCGGGTTTAAGCCCACAAGTCTGATCAGCACCGGGTTCGGCGGCGGGAGGTCAACGCGAATATCGACAGTCGGGATCGGCGCCGTGACCATGAAGATGATCAGCAGCACGAGCAGAATGTCGATGAACGGGATAACGTTCGGTTCTGAAACGGGGCCATCTTTCGCCCCACCTACTTTAGCGCCCATGACCTATCTCCGCCGATCTTCGGCGACGAGGCCGATTTTGGTGAAGCCACGGTTTTGCAGCTGGTTCATGACCCGCACGACTTCGCGATACGCAAGGTCACCTTCCGCACGGATGTAGATGCGCTGATCGAGGATCTCGTATTCGTCGTCCGCGATGAGCGGGGAGTTTTCCCGCACTGCATCGTACGTACGCTCTCCGAGAGCATTCAAATCAACTGCGTCGTTCATCACGAACACGCCCTCGTTGTTCACCGATATCCAGGTCGGACGCGGTGGACGTTGTGACGGCATGATCCGGGCGTCAGGCATCGAAACTTCGATGTCCACGCTCGAGATTGGGGCGGCGATCATAAAGATGATCAGCAGCACGAGCATGATGTCGATGAATGGGATCACGTTAGGATCCGCATTCACGTCCAATCCGCTGCGTTTCTTGCCGCCGCCAGATGATAATTTACCCGCCATTGGGGTTGTCCTCCAATGCTAGGTCCCTCAACCGGCGCGACGATCCATGTCACGCGACACGAGCGCGATGAATTCAGACGCGAAGTCATCTAGCTTGGTTGCTTGCTTGGAGATTTGCTTGGCGGCGAAGTTGTAGATCAGCACCGCCGGGATGGCGGCTGCGAGACCAGCGGCGGTTGCGAGCAGAGCGCCGGCGATACCCGGCGCGACGACCGCGAGCGACGTGGTTTGCGTCTTAGCGATACCGACGAACGCGACCATGATGCCCCAGACCGTGCCGAACAGACCGATAAACGGAGCGTTCGCGCCGATCGAAGCCAGGAAGGTCATCGAAGAACCGAGATCTTCGAGGTGCTCGTTCTGACGGGTGACCATCGCCGAGGCGACGCGTTGCATCGTGTGATCGCGAGCGTCGCGCATGGTGTAGAGGCCGAGGTCTTGTGTGCGGCGGACTTCCGCCATGCCGGCGTCGAACATCGACTTGATGCCCGAGTTCGGGAGCTTGCGAACAATGGCTTCGGCTTCTTCAACCGAATTGGCCTTGCGGAACGAAGCCAAGAAATCCTTCGTCTGCTTCGCAGCTTTGCGCATGACGTAGATTTTTTCGAACAGCAGGGCGACGGCGTAGATGGCGCAAAGGCCCAAGATCACCATGACGCCCATTTCGACGCCGTTCAGGTGCTGAACCAGTTCGATCATCGAAACTTCTTGCTGGCCCGAAGCATCTGCTTGGGCAGCCGCGCCGGCAGCTTGCGCATCGGCGCGCTCAGCGGCGGTCAAGGTCGGCGGCGGAGCCGTCGTGGTTGCCGGCGCTTGGCCAGCTGGAGTGGTCGTTTGCTGCGTGAACATCAGCAGCGAATTCATCAACGTCATGGTCTGCCCTTTGTGCCTGCCCTGAATTCTGCCTTGGCTAAGCCATCGCGCCCCTGCGTGCGCGCGGCTTCACCGCGAAGAGGATATTTCTACGTAAATACGGTGCTCGGGTGCGCTCCGGTTCAATCCTATTCTGAACCTGAACTTCACATCCTCCCACCAAGCGCCACCAGGGCCGCCGCAATCTGCGGTCTTCTCTCCCTGCGTCGACCGACGCCAGCGCCTAAATTTTCGGAAAGTGTGCTCTTGTCAACGTCTCCCACGCAGTGGGCGATCTTCACAGACCGCCCATCCCCCAGCCCTACCTGATGCCGAACAGCGATCTGGGCTGCAATCAAAACTTTCGTGATCGTCATGTTGTTCCCTGGGACGGGTGCATTGGCTCGCGCCACAGGCTAGAATGACTGGAATCCCAGCTATTTCAGGACGTTCCTATGGCAATGCAGGCCGCTGAACTTGAGGCGCTCCTCCGGGAGGCCCTTCCCGACGCCGAAATCCAGATCCAGGACCTCGCCGGCGACGGCGATCACTACAAGGCGACCATCCGATCAGCCGCCTTTGCGGGCAAAACCCGCGTCGCCCAGCACCAGATGGTCTACGCAGCCCTAAAGGGGCGGATGGGCGGCGAACTCCACGCCCTCGCGCTCGATACCGCCCCCAAGGCTTAAGCTTGATGCCATGCCCGCCGCCCACTACGTGCGGGCTCAGGAGTTCGTATGTCCAACGCGATTGAAACCATCCGCAGCACCATCAGCGCCCACGACGTGGTGCTGTTCATGAAGGGCACCACGGATCAGCCGCAGTGCGGCTTCTCCAGCATGGTTGTGCGCATCCTCGATCATCTCGGCGTCGAGTATCACGACGTGAACGTGCTCGCCGACGATGACATCCGCCAAGGCGTGAAAGACTTCGCCAGTTGGCCAACGATCCCGCAGCTCTACGTGAAGGGCGAGTTCGTCGGCGGCTGCGACATCATCCGCGAGATGTTTCAAACCGGCGAACTCAAAACGCTCCTCGACGAAAAAGGCGTGGCCGTCCCGGCCTAGTCCTCGCTCCCGATATGCTGGTTTAGAAACGTCTCCATCTCTTCCAGCAGCAGGCGCACATCTCCCGTCGTCCATCCATCCCAAGGGTGGTAAACGTTGCCCTCGATCTCGACGTAGCGCACCGGTTTGCCCGCGCGTTGCAACGCGTCGCGCATGCGTTCGGATTGCGAAGCGAGCGTCACCTGATCGGATTCCCCGTGCACAAGCAGGATCGGGATCGTGATCTGATCAACATGACGGCGCGGCGATGCTGTGTTCAGCTGATCGCGGTTCTCGCCGGGATCGCCGACGCGTTCCTGGTCATACGCATAGAGCGCCGAACGTCGGCCTGCGTCGGAGCGCGAAGTCTCAAGCAATTCCGGAAGGTCCGAAATGCCGGCAATTGAAATCGCACATTTGTAGAGATCCGGCGTTAGCGACGCGCCCGCGAGCGCGGCGTACCCGCCATAAGAAATGCCCGCGATACAGATGCGATCAGGCGCAGCGGCGCCAGTCGTGATGAGGTGTCGAACGCCATCGGTGACGTCATTTTGCATCACGCCGCCCCATTGACGAAATCCGGCCCGCGCGAACGACCGGCCCGACCCTTCCGATCCGCGAAAATTCGGCTGAAACACCGCGTATCCGCGGCTCACCAAGAACTGCACCACGATGTCGAAGTCATAAGAGTCACGCGACTGCGGCCCGCCGTGTGGCAAGATCACCGTCGGGTAAGGCCCGGCGCCGCCATTCGGCGTCGTCAAATAGCCCCACAAAGCCACGCCGTCGCGCGAGGCGTAGTTTACGACGCGCGAGTCAGCGAGCGCCGAACGTGGTATGTTCGGATATGTGGAGCCGATCGGCGACACATGCATGTTGGCGACGTCGTAGACGTAGAATGTCGTCGGCACGGTCGGCCCCCAAGCGGAGACCAGCCAATACTGGCCGTCGGTCGAAACGCTGCCGAGGTTGAAGTCGGCGCCATTTTGGAAGTAGGTCCGTAGTCCATCGACGTGACGTTGCACTTGGCTGTCGGTGGCGCGGCACTCGTAGCGCTGGGCCTGTGCGCAGGCGAAGATGACGGTGTTGTCCGCCGCATTGTTACTTGTGGTCGGCGCGTCCGCGTTGGGGTGACTGAAGATCGGCGCGCCCAGTTCGCCCGTGCTGGTGTCGTAAAGATAGATCGCCTGATACTCTTCGCCCTCGGCGCGAGCCGCGACATATACTTGCGACGGTCCCGGCCCCGCGGCAATCGGGCTAAAATCACGGTTTTGCGTTCCTTGGCCGCGGCGCACTTCATGCGCCACAATCCAGCGGCCGCCGGTCGCGGGACGTCTATAGTAGCGATGGCCGGAGCTGTACGGCAGCACATCCATGCGCATGATGGCGCGCCCCTCGCGATTAACGACCATATCGACGGTTTCCCACGCCGCGTCCTCGACCGCCGAAGTGCGCCCGTTACTGACGTTGACGCGATAGAGCGTAAACCCGGCGCTGCCCCACGTGCCCATCAGCACGTTGTCAGGATCGTTTCGCAACGGGTCGATCAATCTCACCGAAAGCGTATCAAGCGCGAGTCGGTTGTTTTCGAACAATGGCGTCATTGCCGTTCCGTCGCGATTGACGCCGAAGATGCGCACGACGTCGATTTCGCCCGCTTCAGAGCGATTGCGCGAACCTGTACCGCCGCTGTACTGCATCATGCGTTGGCGCACCACAAACAGCAGCCGATTGTCGTTCTTCCAAGAAACGCCCTCGAGAAAGAGCGAGCGATCGTACCGCGCCACCTGCAATTGCTGCGCGCGCCGCTGGCGCCAATCGATGACGACGAGCGCTTCGCCCCCAGGCACGCTTTGAATCGCGGCCACGTAATTGCCGTCCGGTGAGATGGAGGCCATCCGCATCGAGGGCGCCGCCGCGAAATCAGCCGCTCTAGGCGGTGTTTGAGCGCTCGCAGGCAACGCAAAAATGAGGGCCGCCACAGCAGCCAGTACAAATCGCGCCATAGTCGCGCCCTCCCAACGATCCTATTCGGTCGGCTCTGCGAAGCACGCGCGGACTAGCGGGTAAAGCCCCCCAGAGCAGCCTGTGCGAAATGATACAGAAACCAAGGCTGCCTTCGCCTCTAGACGCTCCGTTGCGCAGCAGTTCAACCGATCGGCCAATGCGATCGCGCGTCAGCAGCGCGCGTTGCTGGCCGAACATCGAAAGCAAGGTAGGAACACCAAACAGGCGCCGCTAATGTCGCGCCTGGCTTCCACGTGCGCGCGAACCACCCTACATCCCGCGCATGGCCCCTCCCCCTCCGCACCCAAAGCGCGTCAAAGCCCTTGAATGGCTGCGAAATTCCTTTCTCGCCGGGGTCGCGGTGGTGTTGCCGTTCGTAATCACGATCTGGGTGATCTGGATGGTGGTGGCCTTCATCGACAATAATGTCGAACCGCTGGTCCCAAACGAACTCGCGTTCTTGAAGACGTTCCCGGGCGGCGGTGTGCTGCTGACGCTGGCGGCGCTGACGTTGGTCGGCGCCTTGGCCAGCAACTTCATCGGCCGCTGGAGCGTCGGCGCCGCGGACCGCGTGATCGGCAACCTTCCGCTGGTGCGCACGCTCTACGGCGGCGCCAAGCAGGTGTTCAAACAAGTCGCCGCACCGGAGCGCACGTCGTTCAAGCAAGCCGTGCTGGTAGAGTTTCCGCAGCCGGGTTCGTACGCGCTGGGCTTCATCACCAACGAAGATACGAGCGAAGTGGCGCAAGACATTGGTGCAGACCTCGTCGCGGTCTACGTCCCGCAAGCGCCGATCCCCACGTCCGGATTTCTGCTCTACTTGCCGCGCAACAAACTAAAGCTTTTGTCGATCCCGCCCGACGAAGCGCTGAAGCGCGTCATCTCCCTCGGCATCATCCGCAAGGAAGACGACATCAGCGCTAAGTGAGACTCGCTTCGCCTGCTGCCCTTCGCAATCAGTCGATCTTGAAATCACCCGGCTTCCAATCCGGCTTCGGATATTGCGGCGCCATGTCCTCCAACGTTTTGCGCACCGTCGCTGCAATGATCGCATTGCGCTGCCATTTGCGATCCGCTGGCACCACGCGCCACGGCGCATGCGCCGTCGAGCAGCGATCAAGCACGATCTCATACGCCTTCTGGTAATCATCCCAGAGCTTGCGATCCTCAAGGTCGGCGGCGTTAAACTTCCAATGCTTCTCAGGATCATCGAGTCGCGCCTGCAGACGCTCGCGTTGCTCATCCTTCGAAATGTTGAGCATGAACTTCAGCACCGTCGTGCCTGTGTCGATCAGGTGTTTCTCGAACGCGTTGATCTGCTCGTAGCGTTGCTCAATCACATCCACCGGCGCGAACTTCCGCACTTTCACCACCAACACATCTTCGTATTGCGAGCGATTGAACACGCCGATCACGCCTTTCTTCGGCGCCGCCGTGTGAATGCGCCACAGGAAATCGTGCGCAAGCTCCTCTTCGCTGGGCTTGCCAAATGACGTGACATCTACGCCCAGCGGCCCGCAGCGATTGAACACGGCGCGCACCGTGCCGTCTTTGCCCGACGTATCGATGCCCTGCAGGATCACCAGCAGCGCGCGCTCACGCTCCGCCCACAACGCATCCTGCAACGCATCGATCGCCTTAGCGTTTTCCTTGGTCGCTTCTTCCGCCGCCTCGCGATCGGGGAAGATGTCGTCCGCATGTGTCGCGCGTTTGCGCAGCGCAGACTTCGCGCCCGGCGCGACCAGCAGGCTGTCGTCGATCAGTTTTGAGGGCTTCACCATGCGTGCATTGGCAATGGGCAACGGGCAGTAGGCAATAGAGATCGCCAAAAAAAAAGGAGGCCGGTGCGATCCGCACCGGCCTCCTCTATTGCCTACTGCCGACTGCCTTAAGAAGCGTAGTATTCGACGACCAAGTTCGGTTCCATCAGAACGGGGTACGGCACGTCCGAGAGCGTCGGGATGCGCGCGTAGCGGCAGGTCATGCCCTTGGTATCGATTTCGAGGTAGTCCGGCGTGTCGCGTTCGCCGCTTGCGAGCGCTTCAAGCACGATCGCCATCGACTTCGACTTTTCGCGCACTTCAAGCACATCGCCTGGCTTCACCAGATACGACGCGATGTTGACGCGCTTGCCGTTCACCTTGACGTGGCCGTGGTTCACGAACTGACGGGCCGAGAACACGGTCGGCGTGAACTTGGAGCGATACACCACCGCGTCGAGACGGCTCTCGAGCAGACCAATGAGGTTTTCAGCCGTGTTGCCCTTCCGGCGCGCGGCTTCTTCGTAGGTCTTGCGGAACTGCTTTTCGGTGATGTTGCCGTAGTACATGCGCAGCTTCTGCTTCGCGACCAATTGCAGGCCGAAGTCAGAGGTCTTGCCCTTGCGGCGCTGGCCGTGTTGGCCCGGGCCGTACTGGCGCTTGTTGACGGGTGATTTCGGACGGCCCCAAAGGTTCAGGCCGAAACGGCGATCCGACTTGTATTTAGCTTGAATACGCTTCGTCATGCGCTGTGAGCGCCTTCTTCTTCTGACGGGGCCCGGCAACCTCACAAATGAGATTGCGACTACCCTGGCGGTTCGCCCGTCAACCAGCATCATCCCGCGCACAGAACGAAGTCCGGCGCGTGAAAGCGGGGCTTTTGGTCGAATGGGGCTCCGAAGTCAACCTGGAGCCGGGTTCGGGCGCGGCACAATCAGCTGGTCGTAAACGACCCGCCAGCCCTCGGCCTGGCGCTGCCACATCCGAGCATAGAGGCTCGATACGGCCTGCCCCTCAGCGCTCCAGCTCGCCTCGCCAAGCACCATGACGAGGTCACCACCCGCCGACGCCTCGATCCGCGACACCCGATAGCTGATGCCCGCCGGGGCATTGAACACGCCTGCCGCCATCGCTTGGCGCGTCCGGAACAGCCGCGCGTCCGGCGCGATCCGCCCCGCAATGTCACCCGCCTGCTCCAGCGCCGTGATCGTCGCAACAGCGCTTGCCTCACCATTCGTCGCCGTCGCGACCATCGGCACAGCAGCGCCTGGTGCATTCAGCAATCCTGCCTCAGCAATCGGCCCAACCCCACCATCATAGATCCACTTCCACGACCCATCCGGCTGGCGCCGCCACACCGTGAAGTAATGCCCGCGCGGCGTCCGCGCTTCATCGAAGCTGACCGCGCCGGTCGTGAAGCCAAAATCGCCCGAACGCGAAATGCCTGCGAACGCCGGCCACCAGAAGAGATCGCGATTGCCGTCGTCCTCGGTCGCGGCCAGCTCCGCCGGCGCGTTCGCGTACCCGTTCGGCTGCGCCAGCTGGCCATCCGGCGCAACGAACTCACGAAACGCCGGGATCCAACCCGCTTCGCCAGCACGCGCCGCAAACGCGCGCTCAGCTGCAATCACAGTCGCAGCATCCGGTGGCGCGGCGGCGCGCGGCGCGCTGGCGCAACCCGCCAGAACCAGCGCCGCAAACATCAGAGCTTTCATCGCGCCAGCTCTGCGCCGTCGCCCGCTCCGGTCAACGCCGCTTGCGACCACCAAAATGAAGTCCGCGATTAGCAGCGCGATGCAGCAGGCTTAACCAATCATCAAGCGGACATGAGCACAGATTTACGTTGGAGGATGTCTGCCCGTGCCGGTCGTGTTGCGCCACAACGAGTCGCTTGAACTGAACTTAGCCGAATACCTCGGCTCGGTGACGTACGATGAACTCAAAGCGGTCGCTGAGTTCCTGGCCGCAAACCCCATCTTTCTGAAGCGCGATTGCCTGAGCGTCGCCCGTCCGGGCTGCGATTTCGACAGCATCGACCTCGGCGATCTCGACACCCTCTTCGGCGGCTACACGCAACTCTATGCGCCGATCAGCTTCCAGATCATCCGGCGCTCGGCGTGGGTGTGCCTTAGCCCCGCCGCGCAGCGTTACATCGACTACTGGGTCATCGGCCGCGATGCGCGTGGCGCCATGTCGACGACGCTACGCCAATTCCCGACCTACGAAGAAGCCGGCGACTGGCTGGTGCTCAGCGAAGCTGAAACCCTCGCGCTGCAAACCCGCACCGGCTTCGACGTCGTCGCGCGCTTTGAAGAGCCCGAACCATCCAGCGCGCGCGCACGCTAGGGAGACACGTCAGTGCCTATCGTGCTCCGCCACAACGAAACGCTCGAACTCAGCCGCGTCGAATATTGCGGAACCATGCGCGCGCAAGATTTGCACGACCACGCCGCCTACAACGCCGCCAATCCAATTTGGCTAGGCTTTGACTGCGTCAGCGTCATTCACCCGGACATCGACGTATCTTCGATTTCTCTCGGCAACCTCGATGGCGTCTTCACCGCACATCGCGAACTCTTCGAGCCGCTCGGCCTCATGTTCATGCGCCGCTCTGGCTGGGTGTGCGAGAGCCCGGATGGTCAGCGTTTCCTCAGCCACTGGCTCGCCAAGCGCAACCTCGATCGAAGCCCGTGGGCCGAAGTCCGCCAGTTCGACACGTTCGAAGCTGCAGGCGAATGGATGCTGCTTACCCCGGAAAACATCGCAATCTTGAAGTCCGGCGCAGGCTTCAAAGAAATCACGCGCTTCGAAACGCCCGCCCCCAGCATGTCGCGCTAGCGCAGTTCCGCCCAGGGCGGCATTGAGCGCGGGCGCCGCGTTTCCTCTCCCGGTTAGGGAGAGGGTGTCAGTGAGCGCAGCGAACAGACGGGTGAGGTTTACCGGCGCAGAGACAAGCCTAGCCCGCATCGCTCTCCAGATCGTACTGGCTCTGCAGATAGTTCTGCAGTCCCATCTGATCGACGTTCGCGATCTGCGTTTCCAAAAAGTCGATATGCTCTTCGGTGTCGTCCAAGATTTCCGTCAGCAAATCGCGCGTGACGTAGTCCTGCTTCGTCTCACAGAGCGCGATGCCTTCTTTGATCGCCGCGTGTCCGGTCTTCTCAGCGTTTAAATCCGCCTGCAGCCGCTCTGGCACAGCTTCGCCGATCTGCAGCTTGTTCAAATTCTGGAGGTTCGGGAAACCCTCGATCAGCAGGAGCCGCTTTATGATGCGGTCCGCGTGCTTCATCTCTTCGATGGATTCTTCGTAGGTCTTTTTGCCAAGCTTCCCGTAGCCGTCGGACTGATACATCCGCGCATGCAGGAAATACTGGTTTATCGAAGTCAGCTCATTCGTGAGGATGACGTTGAGCTTCTTGATGACGTCCGCATCACCCTTCATCGCGCGTTACTCCGCTGCGACGAGGCTCCGGCGCTTACCAGCCATCCCGCCGCAAGAAATGCCATCGGCGATCTCTGGCAGGCAGCGCCCACAGCACGGCTCGCACCCATGATGGGCGAGCACCGCTTCCGGACCCTGCGCGCCTGCAACGATGGCCTCATCGACCTCGCTGCGAGTCACGCCGTTACAATTGCAGACGTACATCGGCCACTTCTCTGAAAGCAAAAGCATTTCCGGCGACTGAGAGTCAGGCGCAAAGAAACCTAGCCTGTCGCGAGCGCTCCTGCAAGTCATTCGCAGCAGCCTGTCCGCCGAAGCCCAAAGAGCGAAGGCGGACAGGCGAACCCCATCCCCGGACGCCACACCCATTCTTGCTAAATTCGCATCGATATGATATCGGTAAGAAATGTCAGATTCAGCAACTCTCTCCTCAAAATTCCAGATCTCGATCCCAAAAGCCGTGCGCGAAGCCCAAGGCTGGAAAGCGGGCCAGGAGTTCGTCTTCATTCCCAAAGGCGCGGGAGTGCTCCTCGTGCCAGTGCCGACGCTGGAGGACTTACGCGGCATCGCCAAGGGCGCTGATCCTACTGGCTACCGGGACCGGCGAGACCGGTATTGACCCGCGTCGTTGATACTTCGGCTTGGATCGAGTGGTTGATGGATACGCCGACCGCTGATGCGATTGCGGCGGCGTTGCCCCAGCGAGCGCAGTGGCTCGTCCCCACAGTCGTTCAACTGGAATTGGCGAAATGGGTGAGGCGCGAAACTGATACCGAAAGAGCGGATGACGCGATTGCGTTCTCGCAAAAGTGCGTCGTGATCGACCTCAACACCGACATAGCCCTCGCCGCAGCAGCTCTCTGCCGCGCGCACAAGCTCGCGACCGCGGATGCCATAGTGTACGCAACCGCGCTTGCGCACGACGCCGACCTCCTAACCTGCGACACGCATTTCAAAGACCTGCCGCGCATCATCCTGATTGAAAAGCGCGCGTAGCGTCAGCAGCGCCGCTCAATCAAGCGCCTTGGCCATAGCCGCGATCCCGGCGTCCATCGCGCCGCTTTGCGCCGCCGCCATGTCGTCCGGCAAAAAGTCCACGGTCCACACGAACCGGCTGCCCGTTCCGTCTTCGACCACCTGGGCTGCCGCGCTGTAGTGCGTGAAACGCGGGCTGTCGTTGATCGCATAAACTAACCGCCGGGCCGCATCGTCGGACGATACCGGCCACTCGCGCATTTCAACGCCATTGATGAACGTCACCATCCGCGCCCCACTCGGCTCGATCTTGGTCGCCGTCACGAACCCGGGCGCCATTTCATGCACCGCATCGAAGCGGCGCAGCACCGCCCAAACCTCATCCGCCGACCGCGCGCTGCGAAACTCTTTCCTGACCGTCGCCATAAGCCATCTCCATCGGACCGCCTGCTTCCAGCTGGCATCCTTCGTCCGGCATATCGCCAGAAACGGACACCAAAGTCTGGCCATTTTCGGACCGCTTCATTTTTACAGCGCGGCCCTTGGTTCAACGGCCAGCAAGTCCAGCCAATCCGTGCTCAATCGCGAGGACGTCCGCGGTTAGGTTCGCGCGCGCGGCAAAAACATTGGAATACTGATAGCGCAACGTGGCGCGCAACTGGCCGCTGGCGCGGATCGCGTCTGCCGCCCTTTGAATCGCCGCACGATCTGCGTTGAGCGCGCATTGCTCCACGAAGCCGACAATTCGCTCTCGTTCATCGCGCTGATCGCTGCATCCCTCACGCAGTGCGATCTGAATATCCAACGGAATGGTTTCGCGAACCGCGCGCCGATAGTTTGAATCCATCAATGAATCGAGCGTGGCCTGCCCAGTGTCAGTCGCGAAGTAATCCGCGATGCCGGCATCGACGGCGCCGCGCGGCAACAAACCAATGTCGCCAGACGACACGATCTCATCCCACGTCGATCGCGTTGGCGGCGAATAGAGCAATTCCGACGCGCGATAGGCCGAAACAACCAGATCTTCGGCATCCGGCGCAGGATCATTCAGCAACTCGTTCGTCCGCACGAGGCTATCGAGCACAGCCGCGTAGTATGCAACATCGGCCCGCCGCGTGGCGAGATCGCTTTCCAAATCCTGGCTCAACCGCTCAACATATTCCGCGCCACGTCGCCGATCGGCCGCGTCAGAATTCCAGTTCGACACCTGCATACCGGCGAATACACCAACCACCACGATCAGAAAATCAATCCCGATCGCGGTCCATTCCTGCTTGCGGAAGTGCGCGATGATGCGTCGGAGGATCATCGGCTCTCTCCCTCAAGATGGGTCGCAATCCGCGCTTCGAGCGCGCTGGTCGCCTCCAGCAAGCGCCGCGCCGTAGATTCGTTCACCGCCGCGACGTGGGCGCGCCATGTCAATTGCGTCACCACAGGCGCCCAAGACGATGCATTGGATGCATTCGCAAGCAAGGCGCTTTGAGACTGAAACAGCGGCCCCACATAAACCTCATCGCGAAACGCACCGGTCGTACGCCCGCCTTCAAGAAGCGCCATCCCCATCAACTGATCGTCCCACGCGCGCGCCGGTAGCCCTGAGTCCCGCATAAACGGGACGAACCCCTCATCAACGAAGAATGCGTTGTTCTTATCGATCACCGCCTCAAGCCGGCGCGTGTAGAAGAAATACGAGATGATGTCGGCGCGCAGCGCCGGGCCGGAAATGATCTCGAGATTGCCAGAGCTTTGAAGGTCTACGAACGTGGGGCTTTCCGTTCTCAATGTGCGGCGCTGGGTGAGCTGAGACAATGCCATACCAATCCTACCGCTACGATCGGCAGTTCTGTCGTGCTGGATCAAATCGTAGACAGTGCCCGCAAGCCGTCCTTGAAACTGCTCGAACTCGATCTGATCGCGCACTTCGCCTTCAATGCGCTGCAAATCCCCCTGTAGCTGCGAAAGATACGCTGACTCCGCCCGGCGATCGGCCGCCGCCGCATTCCAATTGCTGACCTGAATACCAAGAAACACACCGACCACCACGATCAGAAAATCGAGCCCGATCGCCGTCCATTCCTGCTTACGCCAGTGCGCGATGATGCGGCGCAGGATCATGGCGCCCTCCTGCCGCTAATCGCGCGCAGGTTTTCGAGGAGACCAGGCGTCCCCTGCTCAAGATTGAGGATGGCTGTCTCAAGATCGGCGAAGCGAAGCTGCAGCGCCGACAAGAGGACCGGATCACCGCGCAATCGGGCGGCGGCTGCGGCGATCTTTCCCGGCGGCAGATCAAGCTCGCAAGGGTAATCGATCGACCCCTCCATGCCCTCGTATTCGCCTGGATCAATGATGCGGTCGCCGCACGTCTCAAGCAGAGCGCGCTGCACGTCGGCCGGTGTGGCGCGGCGGAACGCCCTGCGATACTCCGAAGACCTCGCCTCATTTGTAACGATGTCGATAGTGGGATCGCCATAAAAGCTCAACGCCGTCTCGCGCAGGCGGCGATCATCAATCAATCCGATATCGCCGGTAGCGACCATTTCATTGTACGTCGCGCGCCGTGTTCCGTAGTAGAGATATTGACTGGCGCGATATGCACTGATCAGGAGCTGCTCGTCGGAGAGTGCCGGCCCATCCGTCAGCGCGCCCACCGCGCGCTCGGCATTGGTGAGGACGTCCTTGTAATAGGCGATGAGATACTCGAGTTGCCACGCCTCGTAGCGAAGATCGTCGGCAAGGCGCGCGCTATAAACCTCGGCCCTCGCCCGCGCCTCACGCTCCTCATTCCAGTTCGTCACCTGCGTCGCGACGAAAACGCCGAGCACGACGATCAAAAAATCGATCCCGATAGCGGTCCATTCCTGCTTACGCAAATGTGCAGCGATGCGGCGAAGGATCATTGGCTGCCCGCGCCAATCGCAGCACGGCCCCGGCAGGGCCGATCTCTTTCGCTTGCCATGTAATTTCCCCTCGCCGCCGCATCCTACCGTAGCCCGCCGCGCCCAAACCGCCACTATTCTTCAGCGCCGCCGCTTGGGAAACCTAGCGCTCTGCGCTATGAGCCCCGGCTCAATGTCCGCAAAAGCCCCCACCATCGGCGTCGTCTCACTCGGCTGCCCCAAAGCCCTCGTCGACAGCGAGCGCATCATCACGCGCCTGCGCTCCGAAGGCTATCAGCTCAGCGCCTCCTACGAAGGCGCCGACCTTGTCGTCGTGAACACCTGCGGCTTCCTCGATAGCGCCAAAGCCGAAAGCCTCGACGCCATCGGCGAAGCCATCAGCGAAAACGGCAAAGTCATCGTCACCGGCTGCCTCGGCAAAGAGGAGAGTCTGATCCGCGCAGCGCATCCCAAAGTGCTTGAGATCACCGGCCCGCACCAATACGAAGCCGTCGTCGGCGCCGTTCACACGCACCTGCCGCAACTACACGATCCTAAAATCGATCTGGTGCCCGAAGGCGGCTTCCGCCTCACGCCGCGCCACTACGCGTATCTGAAGATTTCCGAAGGCTGCAACAATCGCTGCAGCTTCTGCATCATCCCGAGCATTCGCGGCGACCTCGTCTCGCGCCCCGCCAACGCCGTGCTGAAAGAAGCGGAGTCGCTGGTGAAAGCCGGCGTCAAAGAACTGCTCGTCATCTCTCAAGACACGTCGGCCTACGGCGTCGATGTGAAGTACGCTGAGAGCAAATGGAAGGGCCGCATGGTCCGCGCCAAATTCTACGATCTCTGCAAAGAGCTCGGCGATCTCGGCGCTTGGGTGCGGCTCCATTACGTTTACCCGTACCCGCACGTCGACGAAGTCGTCGGCCTGATGGCGACGGGCAAAATCCTTCCCTACCTCGACATCCCGTTCCAACACGCGTCACCGAGCGTGCTGAAAGCCATGCGCCGCCCCGCGAACCAGGACAAAGTCCTCGATCGCATCAAAAAGTGGCGTCAAATCTGCCCCGACCTCACCATCCGCTCAAGCTTCATCGTCGGCTTCCCCGGTGAAACCGAAGACGATTTCGAAACGCTATTAGATTTCATCGAAGAAGCCGAAATCGATCGCGCCGGCGTCTTCAAATACGAAAACGTCGATGGCGCACCGTCACGCTATCTCCCTAACCATGTCGATCAAGACGACGTCGACGAGCGCTACGACCGCTTCATGGAAGTGCAAACCACCCTCGCCCACGCGCGCGGCCAATCCATGATCGGCAAAACCGTGGACGCCATCTGCGACGGCTGGGACGAAGACGCCGAAGCCTACGCCTTCCGCACCAAAGCCGACGCCCCCGAAATCGACGGCGTCGTCTATGTCGATAGCGAAGACGAAATCGCCGAAGGCACGATCTGCGAGCTAGAGATTCTCGGCGGCGAAGGCCACGAAATGGTCGGCGCGCTGAAGTGACTGAGCCAGTTGTCTATTCAGGCACGCTCAGCCGCGCCGAGTTCAACGCACTAACAGCTAACCTGCGATTTCACCCATTCGTTTTCGCTGTAGAAACCGATCTGCCGGTACTGGCGATCACTTGCGAGGCGCCCGCGTTTGACGCCGAGGCCTTGGCGCCACTCGTAGCTAACGATGAGTGCGACATCGAGGTGTCCGACAATGTTATTGAGATTTATAGCTACTTCCTTGGCGAGCAACGGACGCTTAGCGCAAAAGCCATCTCATGCTCCTGGCAGCCTTACGACATTCAGGATTACAAGGATCAAGTCACCCTATCTGAGCGATCTGAGCGGCGCACGTATGATGAACTTCGTCGTGTAACTAAGCGCAATAACGAAGCGCTAGCTCTGATCGAGGAACTCGCGAGGCGCGCTGAAATCAAATCGTTAGCGTCGGAAGAAGCGAAGGCTGCGCAAGCTGCAGTACTGAGCGCCTTGGCCTGGGTGCGAAGGAAGCTCGTCGCCGACCCGGACGAGAAAACGTCGTGACCCAATTCGAATGTGCATGGGCGCGGCAGAAGACAAGTGACGGAAGCACGGTCGTAAAAACCTAAGCCGCGAGAATGATCACGTTGGCGCCGGCGTTGTTGCGCTTCAGCGTGAGGGTGAACACTGAACCTTCCCTCAGCGTGCTGACACACGCGATGCTTCCGCCCATCGCGTCCATGAGCTGCTTCGTTATGGTGAGCCCGAGCCCCGCACCGTCATGCTCGCGGGTTTGAGAGTCATCAGCTTGAACGAACGGCCGGAACAGGTCGGCCGCCGCCGCTTCGCTAATGCCGATGCCAGTGTCGGCGACTTCGAACACCAGTTCATCAGGTCCCTGCACTCGCAAAGTGAGACTGATGCGCCCGTTCTTTGTGAACTTCGCAGCGTTGCTTGCGAGATTGAGCATGCACTGGCGCAGCCGCAGCGGATCGACATACGCCGAGCCGATATCTGCGTCGCACACGGCTTCCACGGCGTTGCCGTTGGCCGCCGCCGCGGGCCGCGCAATTTCGACCACTTCATTGAACACCGCCAACAGCGCCGTCGGCGCGTTGCGAAGTTCGAGCTTGCCGGCTTCGAGGCGGGCGTGGTCGAGAATGTCCATGATCAGGCCGAGCAGATGATGCGCCGAGCGTTGAATGCGCTGAGCGTCCTCGACACACACGTTTTGCGCCGCCGCGCGGCTCTCTTCCTCGATCATTTCAGCGTAGCCGATGATGGCGTTCAGCGGCGTACGCAGTTCGTGGCTCATATTGGCGATGAATTGGGTCTTGGCGGCATTGGCGCCATCCGCCGCAATCCGCGCAACGCGTTCTTCCGCCAACGCGGACTGCGCCTTTTGTATCTTCGCGTTCTGCAAGCTGATGTAGGCGATCGAGGCCGGCGTCACCGCTAGCGCAATGCCGATCGTCACCAGTGGCGTGTAAGGCGTGTGACCCGGCGCTAGAACCACGTTGATCAGATAGTCGAGCGCAACGACCACCGCGAGAATGACGGAAGATAGTATCGATACACGAACGATCTGAGCTTGGGTCATGCGCACCACGTGACGAATCTCTGTGGTCGCAGATTTCAGCGCCAACCCGTAAACAAACGACTTCACGAAAGGCGGGATTGTCTACCACGGCCAGCGCACACACGCGCGCGTGACCGGTGTCACCCCCTCCCTTCTCCTTCACCAGGAGACGCGACATAGTGCGAGCATGGCCATCGACCGCCGCTCCATCCTCGCCCTTCCCGCGGCACTCGCTGCGTGCGCCACGCCAGCAGCAGCGCCGCAAAGCGAACCTACACTCCTCCTAGATCTCGAGCGCGAGCCGGACGAAGAGATTCAGCTCTGGCCAGGCGCACCGCCAGGCGGCGAAACCGTCGCGCTGAACGAACACATCGTGCACCGCGACAACGCCTTCGGCCTCGTCGACCGCGCCGCGCACGAAGTCGCGCGCCCAATCCTGTCGCGCTTCAACGCCCAATCACCGGACGGCTCCGCCCTGCTTATCATTCCAGGCGGCGGCTATTCCTGGGTTGTCATCGACAAGGAAGGCTACGAAGGCGCGCGCTGGTTCACGCGGCGCGGCATCACGACGTACGTGCTACGCCACCGCCTGCCGCACCAAGGCTGGGCGGCCGGCGCCGATACGCCGCTGCAAGATGCGCAGCGCGCCATGCGCGTCATCCGCGCTCGCGCCGTGCAGGACGGCGTCGATCCCGCACGTGTCACCGTCATGGGCTTCTCCGCCGGCGGGCACGTCGCCGGCAGCCTCGCAACCCGCTTCCACCAAAGCGTCTACGGCGCCGTCGATGCCGCCGACACGCTCTCCGCCAAACCCGACCTCGCCGCGCTCATTTATCCCGTTGTCACCATGCGCGCACCGCACGCCCACCCAGGCTCGCGCCGCAATCTCCTCGGCGAAACGCCAAGTGAAGCGCGCGTCGCCGCCTACTCGCTCGAAACCAACCCTCCAGCCGATACGCCGCCCACATTCCTCATGCACGCAGCCGACGATCCCGCCGTCCCTTTCGAGAATTCGTTCAATCTCTTCGCCGCACTCCGCAACGCCGGCGTCCCAACCGAGATGCACATTTTCGAACGAGGCGGACACGGCTTCGGCCTGCGCGGACTCGAAACCAATTCCGCGCGCTCTTGGCCCGAACTCTTCCTCAACTGGCGCCGCATGCGCGAACGCGCCTGACCTACCCGAAGTCGGCATGAGCCCCGTGCAATTATCAAATCTAACTTTGAGAAGCTCGCTTAGCTGTTGTCGCCTGACTTAACCTCAGCCCCCGGCTCATTGTCGGCGACATCCTCGCTCGCGAACCCGCTCAGCCTGTCGATGACAGCAAAGAAAACCGCCAGCGCTGAGGGCATGAAGCGCGTCCCTTCTCCTGGTTAAGGAGAAGGTGTCCGCGAAGCGGACGGATGAGGTTTGCGGACGCAACGGAATTGAGCGCGACTATCGAGCGACGGTAAACCTCATCCGGCTTCGCTGCGCTCAGCCGCCTTCTCCTTAACCAGGAGAAGGTCGCGCCCGAAGCCGAAGCGAACCGTGGCGCGAGCGTTCGCGCCACGGCTTCGTCCAGCTTCACTTCAATTGATCACAGGCGGCGTGCCTGAATCCGCGATGCGTTGCACGCGCCACGTAAAGGTGTAGCCGCCGAGGCGCACAGATTCCGCAACCGTGTCGCCAATGTTGGGCATCGCCGCGATCAGTTCTTCGCGCGAATAGCTGATGGTGCGCGCGCCGACCAGATCGTCCTGGCACGCCACGCCGGGAGGCAGATCGTCGGGCAGGCAGGCGTGCGGCGTCCACGCGCTGTCGGATTCATAAAGCTGGACCGTGAAGTTGAACGGTCCGCCAATGCCTTCGGTCTGACACTGCCATCCATAGAGCGAACCGCTCTGGTGGTAGACCGGCTCGAACAGCGGCGCCAGACACCAGCGCCCCGCTGGGATATTTCTGGTTTCGCCGGTGTCGAAATCACCGAAGATCGTGGAATAGCCGAACCGATCGAGGTCTTGGCTCCCGAACACAAGGTAGATCTCGTCCGACCCCGGCCAATCGCGGCCGGTCTCGTCGTTCGCGTGAAGGCGCTCGGCGGTGACGATGTAGCGCGGCTGCGGCGCAAGGCGCGTTTCCGGCGCCAAGATTTGCGCCCGCGGCGCAACTTCAAACCGCTGCCAGTTTTGCGCTTGCGCGGGTCCGGCCGCGAATGCCAGCGCAGATAGCGTGCTGAGAGCGGCGTATTTGAGATTTCGCATGGCGAGCCTCCTTGATGCTCTGCATGCGAGTATCGCGACGTCGGATGCGATCCGCTGCGACGAAGGTCACGCCGCGGTTGGCCAGCGCTGTCCCTTCTCCTGGTTAAGGAGAAGGTGTCCTCCGAAGCCACGGCGAAGGAGGACGGATGAGGTTTACCGCCCGATCAGAATCGCGCTCAACAAACTTCCGCCAGTAAACCTCACCGTCCGCTTCCGCCTTCGCCAAGGCTACCGCCAGAGCAAGCCATGACCCAATTCGAGTTCTTCATGACCTTCTACGGCCTGCTCCTAGGCCTATCGGTCGCCGAGCTCTTCAGCGGTTTCGCACGCATCATCCAAGACCGCACGCCGCCGCGTGTCGGGATCATTCTGCCCATGCTCGGCTTGATCGCGGTCATCGAATTTATCGCCACGTTCATCGATGCGTGGACATCGCTCACCGGCGTCAGCATCTCGTTCGTAGATCTCTTCCTGCCGACGCTCATCGCGCTCTCCTATTTCGCGCTCGCCGCCATTCTCGTGCCGCGCCAATTCGATGAATGGCCCGATCTCAGCGCCTATTTCGACCACCGGCGCGCTTGGATCATCGGTCTTTTGCTGACCGCCAATCTGCTCATCATTAGCACGATTATGATGACAAGCGTGCCCGAGCGCATCCGCGACGAGGACTGGTCTGGCCTCACTTTCCACATCGCGCGCAGTGCTTGGCTCATTGCGAGCTACGTCGTGCTGCTGTGCTCGCGCAAACGCTGGCTCGACATCGCGGCTGCGGCCTCGGTTATCGCCTTCTACATCTTCAACTATGTCGTTCGGCCGCTGGTGCTCGGTATCTAAAACAGTAGCGCATCAACACGAACATGCAGCGGCTGAGCTTCACCCAAACGAAAACTTAGGCGTAAGTCGGCGTAGCCACCACCTGCGGTGCGATCTCTTCGCTCACCGGCGAGTGCGCGCCTGTCGGCGGCGCCATCTCCTCTGGGGTAACGAACACACCCAAGCGCCGCGCGATTTGGCCAAGACGCGCGCTCGATGTCGCCACCGCGATCGGCGCAGAACACACAAGCCCAACGATGATCGGCGCCATCCAGATCACGAGATCGGAGAACGGCGCAGCAATCACCAGCAAAGCCACGCCAACAAGTGTTGGCGCGCGATAATCCGTCCACGCCTCCGCCAATGTTGTTTCCGACGCACTCCGGCGCTGCGCGTTCCATCCAGTATCGATGCCGCACACGACTTCGATCACCGCCCGGCACGCGATCAGCATCCGCACTGGCGCCAGCAGCGCCGACATAACGAACTCAGCCGCAAAGCCCGCGCTCAAGGCGCCGACGCCGCCAAACGCGCGCCGCTCGGCCGGATCCAAAAGGATCAGCGCCAGGCCCATCACTTTCGGCCCGAACAGCATGATCACCGTCAGCACGATGCTCCAGTGCAACTCAAAGATTTGCTGCGCACTGCCGCCGAACCACGGCTCGCCCGCTTCCGGAAAGCCTTGCTGCACGCGCAGCGCAACGCCGGCCGCCAAGAAGCAAAACCAAAGCGGCCCCGCCGCATAAACCATCGCCGCCATCAAGATCTGCACGCGAGCCAGCCAATGCAGGCCCTTCGCATTCAACAGCGCGAGATGTTGCAGATTGCCTTGGCACCAGCGCCGGTCGCGCACGGCTTCGTCGACCAAAGTCGGCGGGCATTCTTCGTATGAGCCCTCCAACATCGGCGCCATCGCGACGTTCCAGCCGCCGCGGCGCATGAACCAGCCCTCGACGACATCGTGACTCAGAATGTCGCCACCAAAAGGCGGCGCGCCGTTCAAACGCGGCAGCGCCGCTGTTTCGGCAAACGCCCTCACGCGCACGATCGCGTTGTGGCCCCAGTAAAGACCTTCCTGCCCCGTCCACCAGGCGACACCCGCGGTCGCGACGCGGCCGTAAAGCCGAATACCGAACTGCAAGTGGCGCGCGAATAGCGTCTCGCCGCCAACACCCATTGGCGTCGTCTGCAACACACCAATATCGGGGTACGCCTCCATTGCTGACGCGAGGCCAACAAGCAGCTCCCCGCTCATCACGCTATCGGCGTCGAGCACGATCATATGATCGTAAGCGCCGCCATAATTGCGCACCCAATCATTGATGTTGCCGGCTTTGCGCCCGGCATTGTCGCTGCGGCGGCGATAGTAAAACGCGCTCGAACTTTGCGCCGCCCGGCGCGCCGCCTCGGCATGTTCGCGCGCGGCGAGTTGGTCGTCGTTGGTGTCGCTCAACAGGAAAAAATCGAACGCAACGCTATGGCCGGCACGCGCCAGTGACGCATCCATCACCGCAAGCCGCGCGCACACCGCCGCAACATCCTCGTTCCGGATCGGCGCGAGCATGGCAACACGCGGCATGCGCGCGGGCGTCGCCAAGTGCTCCAGCCGCAAAAATGAATGCGGCCGAAACAGCATCAACAAAAAGCCCGCAAGCGCGCTGCAAAACCAGCACGAGATGCCAACGAAGAGCGGCCCAAACAAAACCAGCCCCGCCACCTCCAGCGGCGTCAGCCCATCACCAGCGAACAGCTCGAACGGCGCCGTCCACGCGGCGGCAGTCAGCGTCAGGGTGGCGATCAACAGCGCAGCGCGGCGCAACCACATCATCGGCGGCGCAGGCCCGCGCGCATGCGCAAGGCCCGCTTCGAGCGGTTGCACAGGCATGCCCAGCGGCGCCCGCGGCGGCATCAGCCGCTGATCGAAATAGTCGTAAGGCAAACGCGTCCCCCAAGAGCGGAGTTAGCCGGGCGCGCCCATCACTTACGAGGAACGGCCGGCACAACTGTCCGCAATCCCGCGATTTAGCTCACTAAAGAGGCGCACCGATGCCCAATGCGGCAGGGCTGCCCTGCGCCGGCGTTCAAGGCGCCGTTACGGCCCGCAGGTCCACGTCCCTTCATATGCCCGCTCACCCGTCGCATCGCGCGCGGTCAGCGTCGCATTGTACGCGACTTCTTCGGCGCCGCGTTGGTGCGCACCTCCACGCTCAGCCCTTCAGCTGCAAACGTCTCGCCCTCAACCAATCCGTCATAACCACCGGCGGCGGCCGCTGGCATCTGCACGACAACGCCATTGCGCTTCACCAACGCCTCGGCCGTCGCCGTTGGATCGACGTTACCCATCGCCAGAACATACACATCGCGGCCAATCGCGAACGAACACCCAAGCTCACCGCCGAGCCGCCCGCGCGTTTCCTCGCCAACCAGCGGACTAAGCGCCAGCGCCGCAGCGGTCGCAGGCGGCGTCTCAGTTGTCGCGGGCGCACGCGGCGCCTCTTGCGAACACGCAGCCAGCGCGGCCACGGCGGCGATGCTCATCATCAGTCTCATCAAGGTCTCCGCACCTACTTCGTCCGGGAAGACTCAAACAGGCGACAAGTTCCGGCGCGGAACATTGCCCGCTACTTTGCGGTTAAGCCAAAATGACATCGCACGATAAAAAACCGGCGGACCTGCCAGAACAATTGCTCGAAACACCACAATTGGCTGATGCGCTGGAAAGCGATCGGTTTCGCCGCTTCTTGGATCACATCCCCTTCGCCGTGGTGGTGGCCGAACTCCAACCGGCCGAAAGCATCACCTACGCCAATGTCGAATTCGAGCGGTTAACCGGCAAATCACCCGAAGACATCCAAGGCAAAAGCTGGGACGTGCTCGCCTACTGCGTGAGCACAACACCCGGTGGCCCACCGCTGAGCCAAGCAATACTCAACGAAGACCATCTCGGCACATTCCGAATCGAAGGCGACAACGCCCGCGTCTTCGACGCATGGTCCAACATCATTCACGATGACAACGGCGTCCCGGCATCCGGCTCGCGGCTCTCGTTGACGTCAGCTCACGCCAAGGCGAAGGCGCCATTGAAGAACGCCTGCGCGAGAAGGACACGTTGCTGCGCGAACTCCAGCATCGCGTGAAGAACAACCTGCAAATGATCACCGCGCTCATCCGCATGGAAGCGCGCAACGTGCCCGACAACGCCACCGGCGACAAATTCGATCGCCTAGCCGGCCGTGTCGGCGCGCTCTCGATCCTCTACACGGCGCTCTCCAGCCCCGACGGCGAAGAAAGCATCGACCTCGGAATCTATCTCAGCCAGATCGCATCCGCCGTGATGCAGGCTCACGCGGTCGAAGGCATTCGCCTCGACCTCAAAGTTGATACGTGGCCGGTATCGATCAACGTCGCGATGCCAACCGGGCTCGTCGTCAACGAACTCCTGACCAATTCGCTGAAGCACGCCTTCGCTGGACGCGACGGCGGCGGCACAATCACATTGCATAGTCTGGTCGATGACACCGGCTGCCGCGTCACCATCGCCGACGACGGCATTGGCTTGGCCGAGGGCGTGACCTGGCCGCAAGCGGGCAAGCTCGGCATGCTGATCGTCGATTCACTGCGCACCAACGCCAAAGCCCGCATCGACGTAAAGTCCGAGCCAAACAAAGGCGCCCGCGTCACCATCTTCTTCGCCCGCGAAGCCGCCGCGCCGGAAGCTACTTAGCGCGCAACCTACCACGCAGAAATTTGCTCCGTGCCCCCCCGGAAGGGGGAGCTGTCAGCACGCGAGAGCGTGATGACTGAGGGGGGCAGCGCCAAAGCTTTCAAGCATGTGCACCCGCCCCTCCGTCGCGCGCCGCAGCGCGCGCCACCTCCCCCTAGCGGAGGAGGACGAGCGTGCGGCCCGCGTCTCCTTCGACAAGCTCAGGATGACGCTACTTTGCATCTGCGCCGGCGCCGGCATTGGCGTCATGCTGAGCCTGTCGAAGCACGACGCCGCTTAAACGGCTTGATGCACGTCCGTCGTTACTGAAAGGCGAAGACCCATTGCCTTTAGCACGCCGAACAAGGTCGCGAGCCTCGGATTGCCGGCGTCGCTGAGGGTTCGATAAAGCGTTTCGCGCGAAAGCCCACTTTCCTCTGCGATCGTCGCCATGCCTTGAGAGCGCGCCACCACGCCAAGCGCTTCGGCGATTTCGTTGGCGTCGCCGTCCGCGAGTACCGCGTCGAGATAATGAGCCGCATCATCCGGAGTTTTGATATGGTCCGCCACGTCGAAGGACGAGAACTTAGCTTTCGTCATCGGTTTTGCTCCTTCCATTCGTCCCACAGTTTCTTGGCCGCTCTAATGTCGCGGTCCTGCCCGGACTTGTCGCCGCCGCCGAGAATGATCACCAATTCCTCGCCGCGTTGCCCGTAGTAGACGCGATAGCCCGGCCCGAAATCGATCTTCAGTTCGCTCACGCCCTCGCCAACGGGTGCGACACCGCCTGGATTGCCGCGCTCCAAACGCGCGAGGCGACGCCGGGCTCAGCGGGCTGATTGCCATAAATGTCTGGGCGTTCTTTCCGCCCAGCTAGTGCGCCAAATTCCAATCCATGCTCGTCATGCAATAACGTATATGCCTTGTACAATCTTCGCCAATTCACGCTTTTCACGCATATGGTAGAGCGGCGGAAAAAGAGGTCACATGCCGCTCACCGCCAATGACGCACGCTTCTGGGATCGCATCGCGCGCAAATACGCCGCCGACGTGATCGCTGACCCTACGGGGTATGAACGCACGCTCGAACGCACGCGGCATTATCTCAAGGCCGGGGACGCGGTGTTGGAAGTCGGCTGCGGCACGGGCACGACCGCGCTGAAGCTCGCGCCTTCGGTCGCACGCTTCGTTGCGACGGATATTTCGAGCGAGATGATCGCAATCGCGCGCGAGAAGGCGGCCGCCGAAGGCTGCGCCAACGCTGCGTTCGAGGTGGCCCGCGCCGATGCGGCAAATACGCCTGACGGGACGTTCGACGTCGTGCTGAGCTTCAACGTCCTCCACTTGGTCGAGGCGCGCGATGCGGTGCTGCGAAACCTCTATCGGCTCTTGAAGCCGGGCGGCCTCTTCATCTCAAAGACGCCGTGCCTCGCGCAAATGGGTCTGCCGGTGCGCCTCATCGTGCCGGTGATGCAAGCCTTCGGCAAGGCGCCCTTTGTGGCGTTCTTCTCGGACGCGGAGCTGGAGCGCGAGATCACGGCGGCGAATTTCGAGATCGTAGAACGCGCGCGGCATGGGTCGCGCGGCAAGGATACGCGGCCGTTCCTCGTGGCGCGGAAGCCGGCTGCTTAGGCGACTCCATTCTGGGACAGATTTGGCCGAACCGAACCAACGGCACTCGCGTACGCTCCATTCGTATTCGCAGCGGAGATCGGCGGTCCGCACCTTTTGATCATGTCCGAAGCCGGCGAGCCCGGCGCCCCCGGCGCCTGTAAGACCTCTACGCCCGAACCGCGGGCCAAACTGGAGCAGAACCGCCATGGACTCGATGCACCCGTTCCACCGCATTCGCAACGCGCTGGCAGTGATCGCCCTCATCTCGGGCATACCCGCCGTCGCCAGCGCAACACCCGACACGTCTTCTTCGACGCGCTGCAGTGCGGTCGACTACCGGCAGTTCGATTTCTGGATCGGCGACTGGGACACCTTCGAAAGTGAAGACCTGAACGGTCCCTCCATCGCACGTGCGTGGATAGGCCCGATCGTTGATGGCTGCGCGCTGCACGAGCGCTACGAACAGTCCGATGGTCTCGTGGCCGACAGCATCCTTAGCTTCGATCCCGTTCGCCGGCAGTGGCAGCAGACCTGGATCACCAACCGCGGCTCGAACATGGTGCTGTGGGGAGAGCTGCGCGACGGAGCGCTCGTGCTTGAGGGCGAAGTGCATCTGCACGATGGCGCCACGATCCTGCAACGTATCACCTGGCGGACGGACGGCGATGCCGTCCGAGAGACGGCAGTGCTGTCCAGAGATGGAGGCGCGCACTGGGAACCTGCCTTCGACGTTCTCTTCCGGAAGCGCGACACGCGCGCGGAGTAGCGACCTCGCTGGCCCAATGCTGACGCTCGCCCCGCGGGCCTCCGGCCCGCACTTAGCGCCGCACCTCAGCATCCGCGCCGCGTCGCCTTCGACAAGCTCAGGCTGACGCCACCCTTCCCGCTCGCGCCAATGCCGCCATCGGCGTCATGCTGAGCCTGTCGAAGCACGACGCCGCGCACATCCACTAAGGGCAAAGCCGCGTCGCTTCTCTTGGTCAAACGCCAAAGCCAGCGGTCCGCAATCAACCCGACTCAAGCCGTTCGACCAAATCAACCTCACGTCTGACTTTGGGCCTACGCAGCCGGTCGGCTTTTGGGATTTCGCTGTCCCGGACGTTTGAAGACGCACGCAGAGGTGCGCTGAATCGTCAGGCCGCGAGCAATTGTTCGACGGCAGCCGCTATCTGAAACAACCGGCGATCCTGGCCACGGCGGCCGACAAGCATAAGCCCCGTCGGGAGGCCACCCGCGCGGGGGATGGGCAGCGAGATTGCGCAGAGGTCGAAGAAATTGACGATCGCGGTGTTGCGAAGCAGCAGCCGGTTCTTGGCGGTGAAGCCCTCGGCGGTCGACACCTCGGCCATGGTCGGCGCGACAATCGGCGTCGTCGGCAGCACCAGCGCGTCGAGATCAGAGAGACGATCGTCCATGGAGCGCGCGAGCGCTGCGCGTTCGCGTAGCATAGCCGCATAGTCGTCGGCGGACACACGTACTCCGCCCTCCAGACGGGCCCGAACGAGGGGATCGTACTCAGCGCCGTGCGCGGAGAGCAATTCGCGATGGACCAAATAGCCCTCCACCACCGATATCGAGGCGACAGAGTTCACGCGGACCATGTCATCGAAAATCGGGAAGTGTTGCTCGGACAAATGTACGCCGTTGCGAGCGAGGGTCGCGCCGGCCTCGGCAAATCGCGCGGCGACAGTGTCATCCAGGTCGCGGAGTGGTAAACCCTGAGGAATACCAAGGCGCAATCCTCGCAGCGACGCCGGTTCAAGCATCCAAGGCGTGTCGCCCGCGAGTACGGAATCAGCTTTGGCGCAGGCTTCAACACTCCGCGCCATCGGTCCGATGGAATCAAGCGTCGCAGATAACGGATACGCGCCGTCAGTGGGCACGCGAGATTTGGTTGGCTTGAATCCGACCAACCCGCAAAGCGCTGCGGGGATACGCGTCGAGCCTCCTGTGTCGGTGCCGATTGCTATCTCGCACATGGCGTCCGCAACGGCGACGGCGCCGCCTGACGTCGAACCGCCCGGAACGCGCGCGCGATCAGCAGGGTTGCCGGGCGTGCCGTAATGCGGATTTGTGCCAACCCCCGAGAACGCGAACTCTGACATGTTGGTCTTGGCGACAATCACCGCGCCTGCTTGGCGAAGACGAGCAACGACGGTGGCGTCGGCCATCGCCGGTGGAGCATTGGCTAGAATCTGAGAACCCGCGCGTGTCGGTTCGCCGACGACATCGAACAGGTCTTTAATGCTGACGATTGCGCCATCGAGAGCTCCGAGCGCGGCACCCATGCGGGCGCGCGCGTCCGAGGCGTCGGCCGCAGCTCGCGCAGTGCTCGCATAAACAGTGAGATATGCGCGGGCGCCCTCGCCGTTCGCGTCTCCAATGCGTGCGAGAGCAGCCTCCAGCCGATCACGCGCTGAGTGTCGGGACGCAGGCGCCGTCGTCGCGCAACCGGCGGCGCTCACAGCCAATGCTCCGCCAGCAAGGCGGAAAATTGAGCGTCGCGTCGGATCATCGGTCGTCGTGTCATCTGTCGTCACGTCTATATTCCCCTCGGGCGCGCAGCGACCGATCGACCATCTGCCCACGCCGTCTCGGGCCTGTCCACTAGGAAGCGAGAGGTACGATGGTCCGCGCCGGGCCGAACTTTGGTGGTTATCGCCGCTGGGTGTCCAACGTCGCCCGTCGGCGAATTCCAGCCACTTAATCCCGCTGATCGGCTGTCCTCTTTCCACTAGATTGCAGCCGCCTGAGAGTCCGCCGCCCTAATCCCCCGGATACACCCCACCCAAATCCTACAGCGCGCCGCCTGCCGTAAACTCGCGCGCATGCAGCTTGCCGATGAAACTCTCTCCCAACTCTGGATCCGCGCCCGCGCCAGTTTCGCGCGCATCATCGCGGCCCATGGCGCGCCGGCCGTGGTCGCAGCGCTCATCGGGCTTGCCCATACGCAACGCCGCGAGATCGGCGCATGGCTGACGAGCCTTGAATCGAGCATCCGCAAACTGCTCTTCGCCGAGGCCAGCCGGCTGCCGATTGAGCCGCACCATAACAGCCCGCACAAACCGCCGCCCCCCGCGCAAACACGCGCGTCAAACTCAACATCGCCCCGCCCCTTCGATGCATCCCGCCCAGAATCTTGGCCAGCGCGCTTCACGTTCGCCCCGCCGCGCGATCCGCGCGCCGTGCCCGAAGCCCAAGCCCCGCGCATCCGCGCTCTGTGGGGTGACACACACGCACCCCAAGCAGCCGAAGCAATCACACCGCGGCCCGGCATGCGTGTGTGTCACCCCACCACGAAACACCTCGCTTGCCGCTTTGAAGCCATCCGGCGCGTGCTCGCCGATCCGATGCCCTACGCGCGCCGCCTTGCGCGCATCTTTCATCGCTTGCGCCGCCGCTTTCCAGAAGCGCCGCGCCGCTTCGCGATCAGCGCGCCGCGCGCTTACGTGTACGATCCGGAGGATTCACGCCTGCGGCCGGACGCCATGAGCGTCGCTATCGAAGGCTTGTACGCCTTCGATTCAAGTTGAGCTTTGCTTCCGCACTTTCGGCGCACCCAATGTCATGAAGATCACCGGGCCTTCCGTGGGCGCGCGATAAACGCCGTGCGAGCCGTTTACTTTCATCGCCAGCGCCGTCATCTGCCAGGCTTCTTTTTCGTCGAGCTTCAGCGATTTCTGCGTTAGCTCTTCGATGCCGTGCTTGTGGCCGAACCAGCGCGTGCGCTCGGCGTCATTGCGCAGGCGTTGCACCACCATCGGGTGATCCCAGGCCCAGCGGAAAATCTCAGTGCGCGGATTCCAAGCGCCGATGATCTGCACTGGCGCCGTCACCAGCGCGCCGTCCTTGCGCTCGAATTGGATGATGCCGGCGTTCTGATCAACCAGAAACGGCGCGGTCTCGAGCTTCATTTTCTTCGAAAGCCAGCGCTGGCGATTCAAAAGATCGATCCAGCTCTCGGCCCAGAAGCGATCGACATCGACCTCCTCGCCGCCCCACGGCACCAGGTCGCGCGCGGGCGCGCGTGGTTCAGTTGGCGGCGCGGACGCTTTGCGCTTCGTTTTGAGCATGCGCTCTCAGTAATCCCCAGCGTCCCATGCCCTCTGTGGATAAGAGCAATTCCCCCTCTGCGGGTAAAGTCATTTCCTAGGCGTCATCTTTTTTGCGCCCACCGCGGCCGATGGTGAGCGCCTTGATGACACCGCGCATCGTCTGCACCTCCTGCTGGGTCAGGCGGGTGCGCATAAACAGCGAGCGCAGATTGCGCCGCATCAACGGCGCCTTGTCCATCGGGTGGAAAAACCGCCCATGTTCAAGCTCTTGTTCGAGGTGCGCGAACATGCCGTCGAGCTCTTCCTGGGTCGCCGGCGGGTTGTCGCTCTGAAACCAAACCGGCGCGTCCGTCTCCTGCCGCGCCTCGGCATAAGCGTAAGCAAACACCGCCACCGCATTCGCAAGGTTCAGCGACGCAAAGCCCGGATTGACCGGCAACGTCAGGATCGCATCCGCGCGCGCCACCTCGTCCGTCTCCATCCCCGAAGCTTCCGGCCCAAACATCACCACCGGCCGCTCGCCCGCTGCGACCGCCGCGCGCAGTTTCGACGCCGCCTCGCGCGGCCCCCAGACCGGCTTTTCCAAACCACGCGGCCGCGCCGTCGCTGCGAGAACCAAAGTCGCATCAGCAAGCGCGTCCTCGACCGTCCACTCCACCTTTGCCGCCTTCAACACGACATCGGCGCCAACCGCGACTTGCTCAGCTTTCGGATTTGGCCAGCGATCGCGCGGCGCCATGAGCCGCAGCGAAACCAGGCCAAAGTTCAGCATCACCCGCGCAACCGCGCCGATATTCTCCCCCATCTGGGGACGCACCAAACAAACCGCCGGCCACGCCTCCTCGATCGGGGGCGGCATATTTCGCGCGCGTGTCATCGGTTGAGGCCAAGTCGGGACATTTGGCAGAGTTCATTCAGCATCGGGACGCGCGCGGCAAGCGCCCGCGACCAGAGACCGCCTCCGGCCGCTGTTTGCGGCAGGCCCCCAAGCTGCTACCACCCGCCGAAATCCCCGAACGCGAAAGGCAAGCAACGATGGCGAAGATCAAGGTCGACAATCCGGTCGTCGAAATGGACGGCGATGAGATGACCCGGATCATCTGGGCGCTGATCAAGGAGCGCCTGATCCACCCCTACCTCGACCTCGACATCAAATACTTCGACCTCGGCGTCGAAGCGCGCGACGCCACCAACGACCAAATCACCATCGACGCCGCCAACGCCACCAAGCAGTACGGCGTCGCCGTGAAGTGCGCGACCATCACGCCCGACGAAGCGCGCGTGAAAGAGTTCGGCCTGAAGGAAATGTGGAAGAGCCCGAACGGCACCATCCGCAACATCCTCGGCGGCGTCATCTTCCGCGAACCGATCATCATGAAGAACGTGCCGCGCTTGGTGCCGGGCTGGACCCAGCCGATCGTTGTCGGCCGTCACGCCTTCGGCGACCAATACCGCGCCACCGATTTCCGCTTCCCCGGCAAGGGCACGCTCACCATCAAGTTCGTCGGTGACGACGGCACGGTGATCGAGAAAGAGGTGTTCAAAGCGCCGGGCGCAGGCGTCACAATGGCGATGTACAACCTCGATGACAGCATCAAGGATTTCGCCCGCGCCTCGTTCAATTACGGCCTGCTGAAGAACTACCCAGTTTACCTCTCGACCAAGAACACGATCCTCAAAGCCTATGACGGCCGCTTCAAGGATATCTTCGAAGAGATCTTCAACGCCGAGTTCAAGGCTGAGTTCGACAAGAAGAAGCTCACCTACGAACACCGCCTGATTGACGACATGGTCGCCTCCGCCCTGAAGTGGAGCGGCGGTTATGTATGGGCGTGCAAAAACTACGATGGCGACGTGCAATCCGACACCGTCGCCCAAGGCTTCGGCTCACTCGGACTCATGACGTCCGTGCTGATCACGCCGGACGGCAAGACCATGGAAGCCGAAGCCGCGCACGGCACCGTGACGCGCCACTATCGCCAACATCAAAAGGGCGAGCCGACCAGCACCAACTCCGTCGCCTCGATCTTCGCCTGGACGCGCGGCCTCGCCCATCGCGGCAAGCGCGACAACAACCAGAAGCTCATCGACTACGCGCTGCTCCTGGAAAAGCTCACCATCGACACCGTCGAGTCCGGCCTCATGACCAAGGATCTCGCGGTCCTCGTTGGCGACAAGCAAACCTGGCTCACGACCGAAGGCTTCCTCGACGCAGTCGCCGACAACGTCGACAAGGCCATGGCCAAATCCTGAACATGACCGAGCGCCGCTCCTCGCTCACGGGCAGCTGGAGCGGCGCATATCGCTATCCGCATGGCGGGCACGAAACAGTCTTCAACGCTCAGATTGAAGAAACCGCCGGAGCCTTCGTTGGCGCCACACAAGAACCGAACGAATTTCTCGACACCACCGACAATATTCTTCACGGCGAGATCGATGGCTTCAGAGAAGGGGCCTCTGTCTCCTTCACGAAATTCTACAATCACGGCCAAGACGGCGCGCGTCATTCGATCCGCTACGACGGCTCCGCCGATGAGAGCCTGTCACGCGTCGAGGGCCGCTGGATCGTCCGCAGCGACTGGACCGGCACATTCTTCATGACGCGCGACGATCTCGGCGAAGCCGAAGCGGTTGAGCTTGAAGTCGAAGCCCCAATCGAGATCCGCAAATGATCATCCGCGAAGCTCGCACGACAGACCGCGCCGACTGGGATGAACTCTGGGCCGGCTATCTCGCCTTCTATGAATCCACACTCGCGCCAGACGTCACAGAAACGACCTGGCGCCGCCTGCTTGATCCCACTGAACCCATGCACGCGCTCGTTGCCGAGGACGATAGCGGCGCGCTGATCGGCTTCACGCATGTCGTCTTCCATCGCGGCACATGGTCGGTCGGAGATTTTTGTTATCTCGAAGATCTCTTCGTCGCGCCCACCGCCCGCAAGCAGGGCGTCGCCCGCGCGCTCATCGAAGCCGTATACGCCCTCGCGGACCAACGCGGCGCAGGCCGCGTCTATTGGCTAACGCACGAAAGCAACGCCGCCGCGCGCAAACTCTACGATCAAATCGCGCGGAATTTGGGCTTCATCCAGTACCGGCGATAGCCCCGCCGCCTTCGACAAGCTCAGGCTGACGCCTGCGATGCGCCACCGTATGAAGTGGCGTCATGCTGAGTCTGTCGAAGCGCGACGCCACGCACAGTCGGCAATCGGATGAAAATCAATCCGACCCCCCAGCAACCGCCCGTATCATGCGCAGCATGTCAGCTTCGCTCACCACGACTTCACCAGCCGCCGACTTCCGCGCCGCCCAATATGGACCGAAGGCGTCCCGCCGGCCGGCGCGGTCGATCGATGTAGAAAACAGGCGCCTTGCTCGTGAACTGCGATGCCGGCCGGCGAGACGCCGGTGGTCCACATTATTCTTTGAACGGCGGCGTCGGCCGCCACGGGTATGGCTGCGGCATGTCGCTCGAAACCTTGTCCGGATAAACTGGCGCGCGCTTTTCCAGAAAGCTCGTCACGCCTTCTTTCGCATCGCCAGCTCGCCCGCGCGCAACCATGAGCCGGCTCTCCAGACGATGCGCCTCCATCGGATGGCGCGCGTCGAGCATGTCCAGCATCATCCGCCGCGCCAGCGCGACCGAGACCGGCGAGGTGTTGTCGGCAATCTCACGCGCCAACGCATACGCCGCAGGCAACAATTCGTCTGCTTTGTGCAGCGAACGAACCAACCCGCGTTCCTTCGCTTCCTCGCTCGTGAACACGCGTCCGGTCATCGTCCATTCAAGCGCGGTCGAAACGCCAACCAGCCGCGGCAGGAAATACGAGGACAATGTCTCCGGCACGATGCCGCGCTTGGCGAACACGAAGCCCATCTTTGCGCCCTCAACCGCAAGCCGCACATCCATCGGCAGCGTCATTGTCGCGCCGACGCCAACAGCCGCGCCGTTAATCGCCGCGATCACCGGCTTCAGACTTTCATAGATGCGCAAGCCAACGCGCCCGCCGCCATCGCGCACGCGAGCTTCGTCGAACTCCTCCCCGCGGCCCTCGATCCGCTTTTCGTAATTAAACGTTGCCCCGCCCGCGCTAAGGTCAGCCCCCGCGCAGAACGCTCGCCCTTCGCCCGTCACGATCACCGCGCGCACATCGTCGTTCGCGTCGGTCTCGTCGAACGCCGCGATCATCTCGTGCATCATCTGCTCGGTGAACGCATTCATCCGGTCGGGCCGATGCAGCGTCAGCGTGGCGACGCTGTTGGCGACATCGAGCTTGATGGTTTCGTATTTGGACATTGGTGCGGCTCCGCAATGAAGCGCCACGCTAGCGCTCACAGGCGCAGCAACTCAACCTCTGCCGCTTGGTAAGGGTCGAGCCGATAGACCATGTGCCGATGGATCGCGACCAATGAGCCTGCGCCCCAATCCTCGATCAGCTCAGCGTCGTCGCACTCACGCGCCTGCCATTGCGAGCCGTCTTCGCAAATCAGCACTTTGCCGCGCGCCAGCACGGCGTCGATCATCGACACCGCCCCCGACTGCGCCCCAGCGCCCAATCCGACTCGGAAGACCGAGAGAATCGCGTCACGCTGTTCCTGCGAGAGTCGGCCCCAGTCCAGCCGCTCAAAAAGTTCTGGCCCGAGAAAAGCGGCCAGTGAATCGTTATGCGTCATATCGGTCGTCCCCACTCCCGAATCGAGTCGACCAAAAACGGTTGATTTGGTTTCAGAGACGTTACTTCATTGCGGCAGCGAAGTTTGGCTGGGGCTGCTGCTTGAAAGCGAACGCGACGATCGCGAGCCCAATCACCGGTCCAATCAGCCCGACCAGCCCACCCTCAACACCCATCGCGCCGCCCGTGAGCAGCGGATCACCGTTGAACGAAAACACGCTCCAGCCGCCAAACGCGAGGTCAGTACCGGTGACATTGATGCCGAGCACCGGCCCTTGCAGGCCATTCCAACCGAGATGGATTCCGATCGCGAGCCAAAGCTGTCCAGTCCGCACGTACGCCAAGCTCAGCATCAAACTCGCGATGAAAATATTGACGCCCGCGATCAGCCCTTGCGTGCCTTGCATCAACGCGCCTGCATGCATGGCGACGAACAAGCCAGTCGTCACGCCCGTTGCAACCCACGCGCCGTACTTGCTCCACAACTCTTGAAACATGTAGCTGCGCACCAGAACTTCTTGCGTCACGACATTGAAGAAGCAGGTGATCAAAGCCAGCGCCAACGCGCCCGCCGCGAACGATGCAAGATCAGGCTCGACCTTCGCTGCGCCAATCGCCACCAGAACACCTAAAGGCACAGCGAAAATCAACGCGCCAATCAGAGTGCCGGTCAGCAAATCAACAAGCCGCGGCGGCCCGAAACCAATCGTCGTTAGCGGCCGTTTGTCTACGAAAAGCGCCATCACGATGAGCGGGATCAACACCGCAAATGTCAGCGCAATCTCAACGCCAATGCGCATTTCGGGGATGTCGTAAAAGTCCTCGCCGCCGAACGCTACGGCGCTCAAAATGGCGGCTGCCGTCAGCGCCGTCCAAAGCCCGAGAAATCCGAGAATCTTTAGAACGGAGACACCAATCTTCTTCATGCCGTCTCCTCGACCATCAAAGCGATAGGCGCCAAATGAAATCGCGATCCGCGACGCGTCCAACCATAAACTTGTGTTCAGTGACGTGCTGAAACCCGTAGCGGCGATAGAAGGCTTGCGCGCGCGCGTTGTTTTCCCAGACGCTGAGATACATGACCTTCGCGCCCTTGTCGCGCGCCCAGCCAAGCGCCTCATCCATCAACGTTTTCGCAACGCCCGCGCCCTTCATTGAAGCGTCGACATAAAGGCGGTGCAGCTCAAGCGCGTCCGCCGCGTCGACCTCCATATCGACCGCGCCCATCTTGCAATAGCCGATGATGTCATCGCCGCGCAGCGCCAAGCGATAACGCGTCTGCGGATCGGCAATCTCCGCGCCAATCACGCGCGCGCGATATTTCGCCTCGACGTAAGCCGCGAGATCTTCCGGCGGATAGAGATGGCCAAACGTCTCGGTGAACGTCATCTCCGCGAACGCGGCCAATGCTTCAGCATCAGCCGCTTCCGCATCGCGATACGCAATCTCGCTCACGCCGCCAGCGCGCCCTGCAGCGCCGCGCGAATAGCTTCGAGCGCCTTCGCAGCTTCGCCGCCGTTCGGCCCGCCGCCTTGCGCCATATCCGGTCGCCCGCCGCCGCCTTGGCCGCCGACAGCCGCAACACCGGCCTTCACCAAATCAACGGCGCTAACTTTGCCCTTGAGATCATCAGTGACGCCGACAGCCAAAGCCGCCTTGCCATCTTCAACGCCGATATACGCAATCACGCCCGAACCGATCGACTTTTTGCCTTCATCGACAAGCCCGCGCAGCTCCTTCGCTGGCACGCCTTCGAGCACGCGCGCCAACACCGAAACGCCGCCGATGCTCTCCGGGCCAACGGGCGCAGCGGCGCCGCCATTGCCGGCGAGCGCCAACTTCTTCTTCGTCTCCGCCAATTCGCGCTCAAGCCTGCGGCGCTCATCCGCCAGCTGCGAAACGCGCTCGGTCACCTCCGCGAGCGGCGCTTTGATGTTCGCCGCGATCGCCTTCGCCAACGCCGCTTGCGCCTTCAAATGCGCGAGCGCCGCAGCGCCGGTCGCGCCTTCGATGCGGCGCACGCCAGAGGCCACACCGCCCTCGCTCAGAATTGAGAACACAGCGATGTCGCCGGTACGCTTCACATGCGTGCCGCCGCAAAGCTCGACCGAATACGCTTTGCCGTCGTGGCTCAGCGCATCGCCGAGCCGCAGCACGCGCACCTTGTCGCCATACTTTTCGCCGAACAGCGCCAGCGCGCCTTCTTCGATCGCCTGAGCCGGCGCCATTTCCTTGATCACCCCCTCGGCGTTCTGACGGATCACGGCGTTCACTTCGTCCTCAACGCGGCCGACCTCGTCGGCGGTCAACGCTTGGCCGTGACTGAAGTCGAAGCGGAAATAATCGGCTTCGACGAGCGAGCCCTTTTGCGACACGTGCGGCCCGAGCACATTGCGCAGCGCCGCATGCAGCAAGTGCGTCGCCGAATGGTTCGAGCGAATCTTTGCGCGCCGCTCATGATTGATCTCAAGCGCCGCCTTGTCGCCGGCCTTCACTGCGCCCTTCACCAACCGGCCAACGTGGGCATGCAGCGCGCCGACTTGCTTTTGCGTATCTTCGACCACGAACTCGGCGCCATTGGCGAATTTGATCACGCCTTGGTCGCCCGCCTGGCCTCCGCTTTCGGCGTAGAACGGAGTGCTGTCGAACACGAGCGCGCCCGTCGCGCCTTCGCGCAATTCATGTTGCTCGGCGCCGCCCGAGATGATCGCCGTCACCGCGCCTTCGCCGGTTTCTGCGCCATAACCTTGGAACGCGTTGCCTTTCGTGCGCTCGAGGATTGAATGCCAGATCGCCGGATTGTCTGCGCCGTCAGCGCCTTTCCAACTCGCGGCGCCGGCGTCCTTTTGCTCCTGCATCGCTTCGTCATACTGCGCGACGTCCACCTCAAGCGAACGCCCGCGCAAGATGTCTTGCGTGAGATCGAGTGGGAAACCGAACGTGTCGTAAAGCTTGAACGCAGTGCGGCCGGAGAGCTTTTGGCCCTCTTTCAAGCCACCGAGTTCGTCTTCAAGGAGACGCAAGCCGTTCGCGAGCGTGCGGCGGAAGCGCTCTTCCTCTTCACGCAGCTGCGCTTCAATCACCGGCTGTGCGCGGCGCAGCTCAGGATACGCTTCGCCCATCTCAGCGATGAGCGTTGGCGCCAGGCGATGCATCAGCGGCTCTTTCGCGCCCAAGATGTGCGCGTGGCGCATGGCGCGGCGCATGATCCGGCGCAGCACGTAACCGCGGCCTTCGTTCGACGGCGAAACACCATCCGCAATCAGAAAGCACGACGAGCGCAAGTGATCGGCGATCACATTGTGGCTCGGCGCTTGATCGCCTTCGGCCTTGGTCTTGGTCAAGTCCTCGGACGCCGCGATCAGCGTCTTGAAGAGATCGGTTTCGAACACCGACTCCACGCCCTGCATCACGCACGCGATGCGCTCGAGGCCCATGCCGGTGTCGATCGACGGCTTTGGCAGGCTCTCGCGCGGGCGTCCGTCCGAGAATTGCTCGTACTGCATGAAGACGAGATTCCAGAACTCGAGGAAGCGATCGCCGTCCTGCTCGGGCGAGCCTGGCGGGCCGCCCCAGATGTGATCGCCGCGGTCGATGAAGATTTCAGAGCACGGACCACACGGCCCCGTGTCGCCCATCGACCAGAAATTATCGGCGGTGGCGATGCGAATGATCTTGTCGTCGGAAAGTCCGGCGATCTTCTTCCATAGCGTCGCTGCCTCATCGTCGTCGTGATAGACGGTGACGAGCAGCTTATCTTTCGGCAGCGCCATATCCTTGGTGATCAGCGTCCACGCAGCCTCGATGGCGCCGTCCTTGAAATAATCGCCGAACGAGAAGTTGCCGAGCATCTCGAAGAACGTCAGGTGACGCGCGGTGTAACCGACATTGTCGAGATCGTTGTGCTTGCCGCCGGCGCGAACGCACTTTTGGCTCGTCGCGGCGCGCGGGTACGGCGGCTTGGCGGCACCGGTGAAGTAATTCTTGAACTGCACCATGCCGGCATTGGTGAAGAGCAGCGACGGATCGTCCTGCGGCACGAGCGAGGAAGAGCCCGGCAGCTCGTGACCGCGCGCGGCGAAAAAGCCCAAGAATTGCTTACGAATGTCGCTGACGCTGGTCATGTTACCTAAGCCAAATCGGAGTTCCGGCTTGGTATAGGTAGTGGGCGCCTGAACGCCAAGCGCTACAGCGGCCACCGCGCCTTGCGATTACGCCAGAGCAAACTCACGGCGGTACGCTGAGCGCCCCGTCTGCCGACAACGGAAAGTGCGGATTCCACGCGATTTCCCAAAGGTGACCGTCCGGATCGGCAAAGTACCCGGAGCGCCCGCCCCAACTCGCATCATGCGCCGCCTTTGCGACCGTCCCGCCAACCGCAACCGCCTCGGCGATCACAGCATCGACCTCATCCTTCTCACGCACATTGTGCGCGATGGCGATGCCGCGAAATCCGCTGCCCTCAGCGGAAACCTCAGCGTCGCAGGCAAGGCTCTCGCGCGGAAATAAGCAGAGCGCCACCGCACCCGCTTGCAGAAACACGACTTCGGCCCCGCCAACCGACGACGCCGCAAAACCGAGCTTGGTATAGAAAGCCTTCGACCGGGCGAGATCACCAACACCGATCGTGATCAGGGAAACGCGCGGCTCCATCGTCATCCCTCCAAACTAATCCGCCGGCCGGCCCAGAAACGCGCCAGGGCATGGGGTCGGGTCGGCTAAACGTTCCCGAACCGGCCAGCGAAACTTGTTCGTCTCAGCGCAGCAACAACGCTGCGGAGACGAAAAAAACCTTACTCGTCGTCAGTGGCCTCCTTGGCCTCTTCGTCGCTTGGCGGCGAGTACATCGCGTCCGCCACCACCGCCGACTTGCCGCGGATCTTGTCTTCGACCTCGATCGCGACAGCCTTGTTCTCTTTCAAGAACCGGCGCGCCGCTTCCTTGCCTTGGCCAATCTTTTGCGAGCCGTAGGCGTACCATGAGCCTGACTTCTCGATCACACCGGCCTTCACGCCGAGTTCGATCAGCTCGCCAGTCTTGGAGATGCCTTCGCCGTAGATGATGTCGAACTGCACCTGCTTGAACGGCGGCGCGACTTTGTTCTTCACTACTTTCACGCGCGTTTCCGAGCCAATAACTTCATCGCGCTCTTTGATCTGGCCGGTGCGGCGAATATCCAAACGCACCGAAGCATAGAACTTCAGAGCGTTGCCACCGGTTGTGGTTTCCGGGTTGCCGTACATCACGCCGATCTTCATGCGGATCTGGTTGATGAAGATCACGAGCGTATTCGACTTCGAGATCGAGGCCGTCAGCTTGCGCAGCGCTTGGCTCATCAAACGCGCCTGCAGACCCGGCAGGCTATCACCCATCTCGCCCTCGATTTCCGCGCGCGGCGTCAAAGCCGCGACTGAGTCGATCACGAGCACATCGACCGCGCCTGAGCGCACCAGCGTGTCGGTGATTTCGAGCGCCTGCTCGCCAGTGTCCGGCTGCGACACGAGCAGATCATCCAGATCGACGCCCAACTTGCGCGCATAAATCGGATCGAGCGCGTGCTCGGCGTCGACAAACGCGCAGACGCCGCCGGACTTCTGCGCCTCAGCAATCACGTGCAACGCCAAGGTCGTTTTGCCCGAGCTTTCCGGGCCATAAATTTCAACGATCCGGCCCTTCGGCAAGCCGCCAATACCGAGCGCGATATCCAGCGACAGCGAGCCCGTGGAGATCGACTCGATCTCGACAACCGGCTTCTCGCCCAACCGCATAACCGAGCCTTTGCCAAAGGCCTGATCGATCTGCTTCAGCGCGGCGGAGAGCGCCTTCTGCTTGTCCGTTTCCAATGCTTCCTCAACAAGCTTCAGCTTCGATGCCATCTCTCACGCCCTCCATTTGGCCCCGAGTCCAGCTCTAAAGGCCATCAGCCAACCCATGCGCCGCCGATGAATCATCCGTACCGCGTTTGTTCTAAGAACACAAGCAGAACATCGGTTAAAATCCGCGTCTCCATCGGAGCGCTCACGGTGCGCAGATTCGCAAAGTCGTGGGTTAAGACGTCAGCACAATTTGCGCCGGCTATTGCGAACGGTTCGCATCTCGCCTAAATTTCCTTCATGACTGAATTTGGCGCCGAAGCCACCGCGCCCACCCCCAACGCAGCTCGCTACGCCGAGCAATTGTTCAAGCATTTCCGTCACAGGACTGAAGCGTCATACGCCGATGGCACGGCGCAGTTCGACTTTAGCGGCGCCAAAGCCACGCTAAACTCGACGCCCGAAGGCCTGGTCATCAGTTGCGCCGCTGGCGACCTTGCTGGCCTCGGCCGCGCCAAGCATGTGATCGAAAGCCATTTGCTGCGCTTCGCCTTTCGCGAAGACATACAGGCCCTCGCCTGGTCCGGCCCCGAAACGTCGGCGCCGCCACCCCGGCCGGAGCTGCGTCCCACCTGATCGGGCCGCTATCGCGCTCGATCCGGCCGCGTTAAGTAATTTCGAGGAGGAAACGGAGAGGATCGTCTTGATGGCTCAGTCCTTGGCACCCATTCCGCCGCGCGGCGACGTTCCGGCGACGCTGGAATCTGTCAGCTCCTTCCGCGTGAAGACGGCGGCGCTCTCGCGCCCGGCTGGGCCGATCCAGAAGCCTGATCCGAACATGGTGCTGGTGACGTCGCCCGACGGCGGCGTGGTTGTGTATCCGCCGAGCGAGAAACTGGCGATTTTAGCTGCGCGGCGGTTGCCGAAGATCAATCGTTGACTTGCCGACGGTAGCCGGGAGTAAGCATGACGCGCCCTCCCAAGTAGAATTTCTGCGCTTGTTGGATGTATGGGAGCGAGTTGACGCTAGCTCCATTGCCGAGCTTCACGAGTTGGAAGCCTTCTCTCGGGATCATCATCGCAGCGAACTGCTCCCACCCCGATGGCTGAAGATGGCCCACTAATGCGCGACGAATTCCGTTCGCCAAGAGATCTGCCAATTCAAGCCCTGGCTCCGTTTCAGACGAAAACCGAAAACTGTCGAAGAATATCTTGGTGAGATTGATTCCTCGCCGCGACGTCACATGCTCAGGAAAATGCGGCTCAAGATAGTCGGGCGTTTCCATGAAGAACCGCGACAGATAACGAAAATCGCCTCCCTCAGGCAGACCCAAAGGATCATTGATTGAAAACGTTTGAAGTAGCGGGGCCGCAAGACTTCGCCATAACGTTTCCCAATCAGTGACGACCAGGTCTTTGGCGTCGATTGTCCAATCAAATGCTCCTAGCGCTTTTGGCTGCCGGAGGGAGTAGTAGGGTATAGAAAATGCCACCACGGACTTCGCCAGCCGCAGCATCGTTTGCGCCTGCGTGTATAGTTGCTCATTCATCGCGAGCACAGACGCGGCATGAGCGTGAACGTTCTCGATTAGAATGGGATTGGCGTCAGGCGGCAGCCCTCTAATAAGGCTGTCAGCAAAGCCCTGTCTGTGTGCGAGAAAATCGTCCTCTGTGTAGACGGAGCTATCTACAACGACTGCGAAGGCAAGCACGCCGGATCTTCGCAGCACCGACGCCACGGCCTCAAACTGAGCTTCGCTGAGCAGACTGCCTTTGACCTCGCCAGCAGCGCTCTTCGGCAACGACCGCCTCAGCCTCGAATACTTGCTTAGTATGCGCGGCCACACGCCCTTTGGGACAACTAGCGCCGCAACGACAGATAGAGAGTGCCTCTTTGCCGACCGCGCAAACGTGCCCGACTCATCAACAAGAATCAGCATGATTGCAGATTAGCGAAGTCACGCGTCCCTGCCCTGCCCTTCTCTTCTAAGCAAACGCCCGCACATCCCCAAACTTCCCAGCATTGAAATCCGTGATCGCCTGACGGATTTCAGCTTCGGTGTTCATCACGAACGGCCCGTACTGCACGACTGGCTCTTCGATCGGCTCGCCGCTCAGGATCAACACCTTCGCGTCGCTGTTGGCCTCGATCGCAATCGCGCCGCCTTCGCGCTCGAACACCGCAAATTGCGCATCGCGCGCGATCTGTTCGTCGTTCAGCAGAACCGTGCCGCTTTGAACGAGCACAGCCAGCGTATGGCCCTCCGGCAAGTCGAACGATGCCTTGCCGCCGGCGTTCAGCCGCACGTCCCAAATGTTGATCGGTGTGAACGACTTTGCAGGGCCGCGCGCGCCGGCGTACTCGCCCGCGATCACGCGCACCCGTCCTGCACCATCCGCCAAGTCCACCGGCGGGATCTCGCTATCGAGCAGACCCTGATAGCCAGGCGGCGACATTTTATCCTTCGCCGGCAAGTTCACCCAAAGCTGCACCATTTCCATCGTGCCGCCGTCGCGCGTGAACGCCGCCGAATGAAACTCCTCATGCAAAATGCCGGAGGCGGCCGTCATCCACTGCACGTCGCCCGGCCCGATATGGCCGCCATTGCCGGTGCTATCGCGGTGATCGACTTCGCCGGAATAAACGATCGTCACCGTCTCGAAGCCGCGATGGGGATGCACGCCCACGCCCCGCTTTTGCGGCGCCGGCGTGAATTCAGTTGGCGGCGCGTAGTCGAGCAAGATGAACGGCGAGAGCAGCGCGCCGTGCGTTTGCGGCGAGAACATCGAGCGCACGGGAAATCCATCCCCCACCCAATGCGGGCGCGGCGCATCCTGAACGACAACAAGCTTTCTCATGACGTGAACCTCTCCACGCCAGAAATATGCGTCCCGCGCGCGCGAGCGCAATAAGGCACACGAATGAGACCGTCTAGGCGGTGGTCGAAGCCCGTCATGCACTCACCGCGCGCGCCAATATTTCGGCGTGATCGAACGCCAAGTCCGGCAAGTCCGCGAGCGCATGCCAGCGCGCCTCGGCCGCATCGTCGGCGCCGCTAATGTCCACCGCCTGATCTTCGACCACGCCCCAAAACGCCAGCGACAGCGTGCGGTGGCGAGGATCGCGATTCACTGCGTCGAAATAATGCAGGAATGTGAGATCGACGCCGCGCAGCCCGGTCTCTTCCGCGAGTTCCCGGTGCGCCGCGGTCAAGCAGGTCTCGTCAACTTCGACGAAGCCGCCCGGCAGCGCCCACTCACCCGCAAACGGCGCCTGCCCGCGCTTGATCAGCAGCACGCTCGCCGCCTCGCCCGCGCGAAACACGATCGCGTCCACGGTCACGGCGATCTGCGGATATTTGTAGGTGTAGGACATCGCTCTTTCCCGGCTTGGCTTCGGACATTAGCGCGTTTTCGGAACAACGCTGACGATCATTGGTTCAGCCCTCGAACATTGAGGAACCCCCATGAGATTGCTCGCCTCCGCCGCCATCGCCGCCCTGCTCGCCGCCGCCTGCACGCCCGCAGCGCCGCCCCCGGCAACCACTGAAGCGCCAGCGACCACGACGGCGCCGGTCGATGCGAACGCGATCACCTCAGAAGGCTGGAACACCCTCCGTGTTGGCATGACGCGTGTTGAAGTCACCGCCGCTGTCGGCGCCGGCAATCCCAACGCTGTCGGCGGCGCCGACCCGCAAGCCTGCGATCTCTTCCATCCGGCGAACGCGCCTGAGGGCATGCTGGTGATGATCCAGCAAGCCGTGCTGACCTCCATCATCCTGCGCAACAATACGACGCTGCGCACCGATCGGGGTTTCGGCGTCGGCAGCACGGTTGCTGAGATCAAGGCCGCCTATGGCGCGAGCGCACTCTCCGAACCGCACAAGTACGTTGAAGGCGCTGAATACATCACCGTCTGGAGCGCCGGCGCGCCGACTGCCTCCACGCCGTACGTCCCAAACCCAAACGCGCGCGGCATCCGCTACGAGACCAACGCGCAAGGCGTCGTGACGGCAGTGCACGCAGGCGGACCGAGCATTCAGAATGTTGAGGGTTGTTCCTAAACCTAGTTACCTTCCGCGCGCGCGGCTATTCCACGAAGCCGAGCGCGTGGCAGGTGGAAACGAAGGTTTCGCTTTCTTGCCCGCCACTAAATCTACATTCCCGTTCGAGAGACCGCGAATGCGTAAGCAGACTGCGCACCTCGGCTTCAGTTCCGAAGCGCTCCACCAAGCGCTGAACGTCGAAGTTCACACCGCCCCACTCGAAGTCCGCCGCGCAGACCGCAATCGTCTCTAGAGTGAAGAATTGTGAGATTTGTCCTTCGGCAAGATCCTGCGGGACAATTTCATCAAGGTACTGTCGCGCCAAAGCCAAGTTGTACTCTTGCTCAAACGTGACCGTGCTCTCGACGTCCAGCTCGAATTCGCAAACTTTTGCGACCGCCGCCTCGCCTAGCGCGCGCTGCTCGTCAGCAGGCAGCGCCTGCAAGTTAGGCGGGGCGCACGCGGTCGCTAACGCAATGAGCACAATGCTGAGCATGAGCACGACGCACTTCATGGCGTGAAGCGAACGTCGAAGCGTTCTCGCCGTCAAGCCGCCGACAGCAGCTCCTTCACGCGCCCGACCAGCTGCTCCATCGTCACTGGCTTGCTCATGTAGTGCACTGGGAAATTCTCCAGCATGTCGCTGAAGCTTTCGGGCGCGTAGCCGGAGAGGAAGAGCACCTTGGCGTTGCCGATCATCGCCGGGTCGGCCTCTTGCAACATCTCCGGACCGGTCATGATCGGCATCGAGACGTCGGAGATGATGATGTCGAACGAGCCTGGCCGCGCCGTCAGAATATCGAGCGCTTCTTGGCCGTCACCCGCCTCTTCGACTTCGTAGCCGCACTCTTTCAGATTGCGCACCGTCGCGCGGCGCACCGGAACGAGGTCCTCAACGAAGAGGATTTTGCCGCGGCCTGAGACATCCTTCGGCACCGGCGCGATCAGCAAACGCTCCTTCGCCGCGATCTCGTCCAACTCGTCCTGCGTCGGCGTATATTCCGGCAGGAAGATGCGGAAGGTCGTGCCGACGCCAATCTTGGAGGTGAAGAAGATGTAGCCGCCCGATTGCTTGATGATGCCGTAGCTGGTCGCAAGACCCAGGCCCGTGCCTTTGCCGGCTTCCTTGGTCGAGTGATACGGGCGGAAAATCTTCGCCGCGTGTTCCGGCTTGATGCCGCCGCCGGTGTCTTCCACTTCAATGAGGACGTACTTGCCATCTTCCATTGGCGTGTGACCCATCGCGCGCGCGGCCGTCGCTTCGATCACCGAGGTGCGCACCCGCAACTTGCCATCGCGCGCAATCGGCGAGCCCTTCGGCGTCATCGCATCGCGCGCATTGGTGGCGAGGTTCACGATCACGCGCTCAAGCTGGGTCTTATCTACCTTCACATATGGCAAATCGCGGCCGTGACGGATTTCCGTCTGCACCGCAGCGCCCATAACCCGGCGAATGAGTTCCTGCTTGGAGCCCAGGAAATCGCCCACATCGAACACCTCGCGCGCGAACGTCTGCTGACGCGCATAGGCGCGCAGCATTTCGGAAAGCTCCTTCGCCGTCGTCGCGTGGTCGGAGATTTCCCTCAGCATCGGATAGTCAGCATCGCCCACCGGGTGGCGGCGCAGCAGGTACGAGCAGGTCTGCATCACCACCGTGAGCAGATTGTTGAAGTCATGCGCAACGCCGGCCGCCAATTCGCCGATCTCGCGCATCTTCTCCGACTGCGCCAAACGCGTTTCCAGTTCGCGCTGTTGGCTGACGTTGGTGATGTACGCCAGCGCCCGCCCATCGGCGCCGCGCGCCAGTTGCACGTGCACCGCCGTCGGCGGCACGGTCGCCAACTGGATCTCGATCGGATCGTTCATCGCCTGGCGCAAACGATGCGACAAAGCCGCCGGACCTTCCGACGCATCAAACAAATCCACGAACGCTGCGCTCGGTGTCGAGCGGCCTTGCGTCATTTCCATCAGCGAGGCGTTTGAATCCAACACCGCCGCGGACGCCGGATCGATGCCGTCCAGCACCGCTACGCCAAACGGCGCTTGTGCGAAAACGCCATCGGCGCTTGCGGTATCGACGCTCCGCGCGGCAACCGTGCCTTCCGGAGATTCCGCATCAGAGAAGAACACCAAGCCGCGCACCGCGCCGTCGATGTCGTCCATCGGCACAAAGCTCAGCACGCTCGCTTGCGTTTCCTGCCCGTCGATGCCCTTCAGCGTGACCTTCGCGCGCGACGGGCCGAAGCCGCGGCGATCGCGGCGGATCAAGCGGCTGGCGTCTTCCTTGATCATGTCCTTGACGCGCAGCAGCTGCGGATCGTCGCCAAGACCAAGCACTGCGCGCAGCGAACGGTTCATATAGATGAGCTGGCCATCCGCCTTCGCGGCGAAGAAGCCGACGGGCGAGTCATCCAAGAACAACTGGCGGCCGTCATCATTGCCTTCGCCCTGCTCAGCCGCGCCGAGTTCGCGTAAGCGCCACAACACATGCCCGCCGGGAATGGGACCAACGCAAGCTTCAAAGCGCGCGTGCTTGCCAGTGATCGCCGCCGTCGCCGGCAATTCCTCGCGCCGCGTCTGCCCAAGCTGCGCCGCTTTCGACAAACGGAACATCGGCGCCGACAGCATCGGGTCCGAGCCGAACAAGCGGCTCATCATCGGCGGACGATCGCTCTCGCCCAGAATGCCCGCAGCTTCCGCGATCTCGAGATAGCCGTGGTTCGCCGCCAGCGGCGAAAGATGCGCGTCCGTGATCAAGGCCGCTTCGTCGAGCGCCGAGACGAACGCAAATTCGTCGCGTCCGCCGAGCAGTGAATTCGCAGCGATCGCGCCGCGCTCCGGGAAAGCGCCGACACGGCGCCCAGCGCCGCGCGACATCCAGAAGAACAACACCAAGCCCGCCGCGGCGAGCAAGATCAGCAATATCGCGCCGGCTTGCCCAACGGCTTGCCCAGCCGTCAGCGCAACACCCGCCGCCCCCAGCCCTACGGCGACTGAGAACCAGAACAGGATTTGAAGCGGATCGAGCCGTCCGCCGCTGCGCGGCGCCGGGAATTTGGTTTGGTCGGTCATATGCCCGCCAATTGACCCCGATTCGCCCTTACGAGCACGGTCGCCACTCATGGGAAATCCATCCGCCATCGGGCGTCTCCGCTCACAAACTGCTGCGCCGGCGGCCGCGCCGCCGGGCTAGGCGCATAACGAAGCCAATTACCTTCGCCACGGCCTCGTAATGTTCCTTTGGAATCGGCTGATCCAACTCGGCGGTCGCAAACAAGGCGCGCGCCAGGGGCGGATCTTCCACTATCGGAATGTCGTGTTCGTTCGCGACTTCCCGAATTCGTAACGCAACCGCATCGACACCTATGGCCAAACAGATCGGCGCCGGCGTCGAGATCGGATCGTATTTGAGCGCCACAGCGTAGTGAGTCGGGTTCGTAATGATCACGCTCGCCTGCGGCACGTTCTGCATCATGCGCTGGCGCGAGCGCTGCATCCGGATCTGGCGGAGCTTCGCCTTGACCATCGGATCACCCTCTTGCTGGCGATGCTCTTCCTTGATCTCGCGCGGGCTCATGCGCTGACGCTTCATGTAGGATTGGCGCGTGAACACGTAATCCACCACCGCGATCAACGCAGAAGCGCTTGTCAGCGCGATCAGCATCGCGACAACGCGGTCCTGCACGTAAGGCAACAGCGCGGCCACATCGAGCAGCGACATATTCTCGAGCGTCGCGTCCTTCGGCCACAACGCCCACAGCATGATCCCGCCGACAACACCAAGCTTCGCTAGCGATTTCAGAAACGAGGCGCCCGCCGCCTTCCCGAACACGCGCTTGAAGCCCTCCATCGGATTGAGCTTCTCAAGTTTGGGCGCAAGCTTCTCTGATGTGAAGGTCGCCTTGTCTTGGATGTAGCGCGCGACAACCGATGCACTCGCCAGCGCCAGGCACGCCATCCCGAAGATCGCAAGCAGCTTCAGACCGATCTGAGCAAGGATCGCTTCAAGCGCACTAGGCTGCGTCGAAAATTGATCGGGCATCGACAGAAAGCCGATGAACGCGCGCGCCATTTGGGCAGAGATCGGTCCCGCCATGAATGCGACAATGCCGGTCAGCGCGATCAGCGAGAGCGCGGTGCCGACCTCCGGCGTATAGATGATGTCGCCCTTCTCGCGCGCTTGGTCGAGTTTTCGCTGTGTCGGCTCTTCTGTTTTATCGTCGTCATCAGCCGCCATGCGCTACCTCAGCCAAGTGGCGTAGCGCTCGAGACTGTCGAGCCAGATCAACATGCCGGTAGAGAGCCCCAGCGCAAACACGACAAGCCCGCCCATCATTTGCAGCGGTAACGCGACGAAAAACACTTGGATCTGCGGGATGAGACGCGAGAGCACGCCCATGCCAACGCGGAAGATCATGCCAGCCACAAGCAGCGGCACGGCAATCTGAAAGCCAACGCGGAAGGATGTCGACGTCGCTTCAAGCGCAAGCTCCGCCGCATCGCCAACCGGCGGCTGCGAACCAATCGAGATCACCTCGTACGATCCGGCGACGCCTAGCAAAAACATGTGATGCAAGCCGGTCGCGAAAATCAGCGCAACGCCCATCACGCCCAAAAACACCGCCACCAATTGGCCCGAGCCCGTCGCCGTCGGGTCGGCAGTTTGCGCGAACGAGATGCCGAGTTCGAGACCGACAATCTGCCCCGCTGTCGCCAAAGCCGAGACCAACATCCGCGCAGCGCCGCCGAGCAGCACGCCGATCAGCACTTCCGCGCCAACCTGGAACGCCATGCCCATCGCGCTGGTCGCTGGCGCCGGCACACTGTTCGCGAGCGCCGGCCCAAGGCCGATCGCCATGGCAAGCGCAAAGGCCAAGCGCACCCGCGCCGGCACCGCCGGTTCGCCGATGCCAGGCAACAGCATGAGCATGCCGCCGATGCGCCCGAACAGAAGCGCGGTCGACCAAATCTCAACGCCATAGAGCGTGAGGTTCATCAGAACGCCGCGATGCGTTCGAAGATGGTGTTGGTGAACCCGCCCAGCAGGCCGCCCATGATCGGCAGGAAGAGCAGGATGGCGAAGAAGATCGCGAGGATCTTCGGCACGAACACCAGCGTCTGCTCCTGAATCTGAGTGAGCGTCTGCAGCAGCGAGACCACAAGGCCCACGACTAGCCCCACAATCATGGGGCCTGCGGCCACCAGAACCGTGATCCAGATTGCGTCTCGACCGAAGTCGAGAACTTCCGCGCCAGACATGCCGCCTCCGTTGAGCCCGGCAAATTCTGCCGACCTTCAATCAGGCGTCGGCCCGGCGTGGTTAATGCGAGGTTTCGATGCGCCTTAAGCCTGTGAAAGATGAGCGCAGTGTAATTTCGCACCACAAACCGTGCTTGCGCGGCCACACTCTGAACGAGTTTGCGCCGAGGGCGTCCAAAACGCCGATTCCAAGTCATCTTGGATTCAGACGTGCATGAAACAATGAGCCGATCCGAAGCTTAATACACGTCCGAGGAAACGATCACCGCCGCAGGGGCTGACAATGCTGACAGCGATTTCAAACTTTTTCAGGGGCCTGTTCGGCCGCAAAGCCGACAACTTCAAAGACCTTCTGATCGCCGATCTCGGCATCGAGCGCTAAGCGCTCAATAGCTCGGCCTCGCGCGTCCAGGCCTGAGCTATCCGCCGGGCGGCGCGCCGGTGCTGAAGCTTTCAACCAAGCTGCCCGCAACCAAACGCCAGCCATCGACCAGCACGAAAAAGATCAGCTTGAACGGCAAGCTCACCGTCACCGGCGGCATCATCATCATACCCATGGCCATGAGCAGTGACGCGACCACGAGGTCGATGATCACGAACGGTATGAACAGCATAAAGCCGATCTCGAACGACCGCCTCAGCTCCGAAATCATGAACGCCGGCGCCATCACCCGCAGCGGCGTCTCTTCGGCGCTCGCCGGCGGCGTTTCCAGGCGCGCCATATCGATGAAGAGCGCCAGATCATCTTCGCGCGTCTGGCTTGCCATGAACGTCTTCAGCGGCGCAACGATGCGCGGAAACGCTTCATCGAGTGGCATTTCCTCGTTCATCACCGGACCGATGCCGGCTTGGTAAGCTTCATTCCAAACCGGCTGCATCACAAACGCGGTTAAGAAGAGCGAGAGCGACACGATCACCACGTTCGGAGGCGCTTGCTGCAAACCGATGGCAGTCCGCAACAGCGAAAGCACCACGACAATACGCACGAAGCTCGTGGTCATGATGATGATCGACGGCGCGAGCGAGAGCACCGTGATCAAGGCCGCGAGTTGCATCACGCGCGAAGTCAGCCCCTCGCCGGTGCCGAGATTGATCGCCAGAGTCGGATCAGTCGCCGCCGCATAGGCGACGCCCGCCCCGACCGACATCGAAAGCGCCAGCGACGCCCCGAAAACGATCGCGGCTTTGCCCCAGCCGGACTCCCAGGTGAGCTTCTTTTTGCTCTTAAGGGCTTCGCTCACGTCGTCGTCTCCACTGCCGGGGCTTCCTTGGCCGCCATGTCTCCGACCACCACATCGCCAGCAGGGCCTAGCAGCAGCACGTGTTCGCGATCGTCGACGCGCACGATCACCATGCGGCGTCGGGTATCGATGAGGAGCGTCTCGGTGATCCGCATCCGCTTCAGCGCCGGACCACCCGGCTGAAGCATGCCAAGCCGACGCGCGGCGTAAGCCGCACCGGCGATCAGCGCTAAAGTTGCAACAAGCGCAAACAGCGCCCGCGCCCAATCTAGTACGTCCACCAACGCCTCCGTTCTGGAGCTTCCGCGTCTGTGGCTGGGCCGGTTTGGTAAACGAGACCTTAATTTGCGCGCCCGAAATTAAGTCGCGCTTAACCATGCTGGGCTCCACTAGGCAAAGTTTGCAGCCCTTGAGTCGGACACCCAGACACTCGAATGGACCTCGCCAACACGCCCTTCTTCGGTTTGCTTCGCGCCCGGCTTGACCACCTGAGCGAGCGGCAGCGGCTGATCTCAGAAAACATCGCCAACGCCTCCACGCCCGGCTACCGGCCGCGCGATGTGGATACCTCCGGCTTTGAACGCATGGTCGCGTCCGCTACCGGCGGCGGCATGAGCATGTCGCGCACGAACCGGGGGCACATGTCGCCCGGCGGCGGCGGCTCGGGCGGGACGAACATCGTTACGCGCGACGACAGCGAAACCACGATCGACGGCAACGCGGTGGTGCTCGAAGAGCAGATGGCGCGCGCGGCCCAGACGCGGATGGATTTCGAGACTGGCATTGCGCTCTACCAAAAGGGCCTTGAGCTCGTGCGCCTCGCGGCGCGTGCGCCGGGGAGATAATTAGATGACCGACATCAACGCCGCCATCAGCGCCGCAGCGTCCGGCATGCGCGCCCAAACAGTGCGCATGCGGATCGCGGCTGAAAACGTCGCCAACGCCAATTCATCCGGCACGAGTCCGAACGAGGATCCGTTCCGCCGCCGCATTCCGCTGCTGGAGAGCACGACGCTCACCTCCGGCGCGCGCGGCGTTGAAGTGGAAGGGACGGTCTTGGACATGACGGCATTTCGCGAGGAGTATAACCCCTCGCATCCAGCTGCGGATGAGCGCGGATATGTCCGGCTGCCGAATGTCGACACGCTAGTTGAGATGATGGACATGCGCGAAGCGACGCGCGCGTACGAAGCAAATTTGAACATGATTGAAGCCGCGCGCACGATGACGACGCGCGCGCTTGATCTGCTGCGGAGATAAAATAAATGGCGATCGATCCAGTCTCAGCCGCGCGGGCTTATCAGCAAGCCGCGCAAGCCATGCAGAGCGGCGGCGCAACGGGCGGCGCGGAGTCCGTGGATTTCGGCGGCTTGGTGCAAGAAGCGATCCGGCAGGCTGGCGCTGGCGCGAGCGTTGCGGAACAACAAGGCCTCGCGGTAGCGGGCGGCCAAGGCGACATTGTTGATGTCGTGACCGCGATCGCAGCTGCGGAAACGCAACTCCAAACCGTGATCGCCATCCGCGATCAGGTGATCTCCGCGTACCAAGAAATTCTGCGGATGCCAATTTAAGGGACCGGCAATCGGCAGATCGGCAATCGGAGGACGCGGATACCGACTGCCGGATGCCGACTGCCGCGCAACTTTGTTGCGCCTCATGGGAACTTCGCTCGCTAGCTGACGTTTGGCCGACATCAGTTTGCTGAACGGAGAATATCCCATGCTCGGCTGGGCGATCGGTTTCTTTATCGCGGCTTTGGTCGCGGCGGTTTTCGGCTTTGGCGGCATCGCGTCCGCATTCACCGGCATCGCGATCATTCTCTTCTGGGTGTTTGTCGCCCTGCTCGTGCTTTCGTTGGTGTTCAACACCTTGGGCGGAACGCACGCGGCGACGCATAGCGGCTCGGGCCGGACGTTTGCGACGGTGGCGCTCGTCGCTGGTGTTGCGCTCGTGGTTTATGCCTGGGTCGATAACGATATGTCGGCTGAACGGGTTGGCGCCTCGATCGATCGCACGGCTGTCGAAGTGGCCGAAGGCACGAGCGACGCGATTTCCGAAGGCGCGGATCGCGCCGAGAATTTGGTCGACGAGACGCAGGAAGAGATTGCCAACGACGTCGATGGCGACGAACGCACCAACTAGGTTTTTCCCCGCACTACACTTTCACGGCCCGAGCCTCGCTCGGGCCGTTTTGTTTTGCGCGCGCGATTGGCGGCCGCGTTAGCGCTCGAACGCGGCGTTTGGCAGAGCAAAATTATCTGGGAGCGCGCGGCTAGGAGCTGTCGTTGCCGCAGATTGCGGGCGCAAAGATGGATTCTGCGCGCAGCGCGCATTCTGGGCGCGGATCGATGATGCGCAGACGCGTAAGCCCGCGGCGCAGACGGCGCGCGAGGTGTGAGACGTGGCGCTCCAAATCGCGCATTACGCTGACAATCGCCGCCAAACGCTGCGGCCAATCCCTGCCCTGGAGCGCGCGGCGCAAACGTGCGCCGATCAACGCCCGCAGACGCGCTGGATTGAGCCGGCCGTGACGATTGCGCGTAGACGGAAATGTCTGCACGCGCACACGCAGCGCCGTATGCGCAACAACAATCCCGCCAAGGCCGCGGGCGACGCGATCAAGATCGCGCCGATGCACGCAGCCGCCGTTCGCCGACCACGCCGCGCACACGCCAACGATCCAAATGAGCCACAGCCGCGCCCAGGCTTCGAACCTGGCGAGGCGATGATTTGAGATGGGCGGGCGGGGCGTTTTGCGCATGGCGTCGCAGTATGCGGCCAGTGCTGGGGGTGTGGGATAGATTTATTTGGGGGGTGGGTTCCTACTCGATGCCAATCGCGGAGCCGTAGGGCAGAGATTTTTCAGAAATTGCTCTAACATAACTCAAGATGCCTCTAGTGAGCCCCTCCGTGCTGACATGGGCCCGCGACACCGCGGGCCTTTCGCTCGAAGACGCGGCGCGCAAAATCGGCCTGACCGATGCCCGAGGATTGAGCGGAGCGCAGCGCCTTAAAGCCATCGAAGACGGCGAGACGGATCCGAGTCGTCCGCTGTTAGTTCGAATGGCGCAGCAATACCGCCGACCTCTCATTAGCCTTTATCTTTCTACCCCACCTGCCCAAGGCGACAGAGGTCAAGATTTTCGCACGCTCCCCGGACCAGTCCCAGCCGAAACGAGCGCTTTCCTCGACGCACTTATTCGCGACATCAACGCGCGACAAGGCATAGTGCGTTCGACCTTGGAACTCGAAGACGAAGCTATCCCGCTTCGATTTGTTGGATCTTCGAAAATCTCCGAAGGCGTTCCGACGGTCGTTTCCCGCATTAGGGAGAGATTGAATTTTTCTATCGAGGCTTATCGAAACTTCCGAACGCCCGAGGAGGCATTCGCGTATTTGCGTAAGCTCGTTGAAGGCGCAGGAATTTTTGTGCTTTTGGTTGGCAACCTAGGCAGCCACCATTCGTCAATTGACGTCGATGTCTTTCGTGGCTTCGCCCTCGCGGACAAGATTGCACCATTCGTTGTTATAAATGACCAAGATGCGACCACGGCCTGGTCGTTCACTTTACTCCACGAGATCGCGCATATTTGGCTCGGTCAGACTGGAATTAGCGGCTCTTACGCTGGCATCGAACTCGAAAAGTTTTGCAGCGACGTAGCGAGCCAGATGCTGCTCGCTCAAGACGAATTGAACCTGCTGACGTTCAGTCGCGGCTCATCAGTGGACGCCATCCTCACTGAGATTTCGACGTTTGCGCGCGCTCGAAATGTGAGCCAATCACTCGTCGCCTATCGCCTACTTCGCAATGGCACATTGACCGAACAGGTTTGGCGCGGTGTCAGCTCGAACCTTCGACAGATGTGGGTTCAATCTCGGTCAGATCAACGGGCGCGCGCAAGAGAACGCGAAGGTGGGCCGAACTACTACATCGTGAGACGCCATCGACTGGGCAACGCGTTGGTGACCTTCGCCGAGCGCATGGTACGAGACGGAGCGCTTACTCACACCAAAGCTGCGAAGGTATTGGGTGTAAAAGCCACAAACCTTGAAACGCTGTTCGCCAGCGGCCCCGCAGGCTCGGTGTAGAGTAGATGACGCTCTATCTCCTCGACGCTAACGTGCTGATCACTGCGGATGCTCAGTACTACGAACTTGAGCGGGTCCCAGAGTTTTGGGAATGGCTCAAGCACCAGGGTGAGCAAGGACACGCAAAAATTCCGCAAGAGGTGTACGAGGAAATCACCATTGGAAGGGGAGCGCTGCCGGACTGGCTAAAGGACTCGGACACGAAAACGGCGCTGCTCCTGAAGGAAACCGTAGACGAGCGACTCGTAAGTCAGGTGATTACGCACGGTTACGCATCTGATCTGACTGACGACGAGCTAGAAGTCGTAGGCAGAGACCCGTTCCTAATTGCCTACGGCCTTTCCGACGCCGAACGTCGCTGTGTCGTCACAACGGAGGTGTCGAAACCCAAAGCAACTCGGCAAAACCGGAAAGTACCCGATGTATGCGCAGCAATGACTGTGCCCTGTATCGGTGCGTTCGAATTTTTCCGCAGACAAGATTTCAGGACAGGCTGGCGCGGGAACGGATAGAATTGTGGAGCCGCGAGGATGTCGGTTTAGGCTCATCCGGCCCCCTTCTCTTCCGCTCAGCGTTGCAGGTCTGAAAGATTTTCGGACATGAGCACTTTTGTTGATCCGCCTGCCGTGCGAGCGCACTTGCCGTGTGCGGTGGGGACGCTTGCGGCTCTGCTTGGCGCTTCGGCTCGCGATCAGGGCGGGCTGGTTTTGCTGACGCAGACTGGGCGGATGAAGCTCAGCCTCGATGCGCGAAACTGGACGCCGTTCACGGCGCGCCAGACGATCTCGCCGCGCACGTGCGCGTTCGATTGGCGCGCGCGGATGGGGCCGTTTGGCGCGATCGCGGTGCAGGACGCGCTGATCGAGGGCGCGGGCAAGCTCTCGGTAAAAGCGCTGGGGCTGTTTCCGCTCGCGCGCGCCGAAGCTTCGGACGCGCTGACGCGCGGCGAGTTGATGCGTTACCTCGCGGAGCTGGCGTGGGCGCCGGATGCAATTTTGCTCAACACGGATTTGCGGTGGCGCGAGGTCGACGCGAACACGCTGAGTGTCAGCGCGGGTGTGGGAGCGACGGCGGCCGAAGTGTTCTACACGCTTGGCGCCGACGGGAAAATCGCGGGCGGCTATGCGCCGGACAGGCCGCGCTCGCTGACTGCGCCGTTTTTACCGACGCGCTGGACATGGCGCTATGGCGACTATCGCCGCTGCGCCGAGCGCTGGATTCCGTTCGCGGGCGAAGTGGCGTGGGAAATCGACGGCAAGGAGATCGTCTATTGGCAAGGGCGGCTTGTGGAGTGGCATGCCTAGACCCGCACTTGCACTGGCGCTGATCCGCGGCGTGCATACGGCGATTTATGTCGTGATGGCGGGATCGGTGTTTGCGATCCTCTATGCGGGAGTTACTGGCGCCGCGGGTGTTTGGCTCTGGGTTGCGCTGGCGCTGATGGCCGTGGAGATCGTGGTGTTCGCAGGTTGCGGGATGAAGTGTCCGCTGACGGCGGTCGCGGTGAAATACGGCGCGGCCGGTGAGAACGACACGTTCTTTCCAGAGCGGCTGACGCGGCACACGTTGGTGTTTTTCGCGCCGCTTATTGTTGTGGGCTTGGCGCTGGTGGCCGCGCGCTGGAGCGCGTCTTTGGTTGTTTGAGCTGAGCTCAAGCCGCGTAGGCGAAAATCCAGGCTGACGCGACCAGGCAGGACGCGCCCCACAACACGACGACCAAGATGATCTGATGAGCTGTCGTGGGCTTCTGCGCGCGCATCTCACTCTCTCCCTGGCTGGTGAGAAGAAACGGCCCCCAATGGACTAAGGAGGCCGCCTCTCACAACGCTGGAGGCGGTCGGGCGGATCTCAGTCCAGCGCTGTGGATATGTTGCATTGCGATGGCGAAACGTCGGTACGCGATCGCACAGCGGCGCAATTGGTTTCTATTGGCTGTTGCGAGCGCTTCTCACGCAACCCAGCGGCTGATGTCGGGCTCGCGCGCGATGAGTGCGAGGCCGTAGGCGATGGAGACGAGTTGGTCGCCGGTCTCAATTTTTGCGGCGCCGAAGCGGCTTTCGAATTGCGCGCGCACGGCGGGCACGAAGGATGAGCCGCCAGTGAGGAAGACGCGGTCGATGTCTGACTCAACGAGTCCAGCTTCGGCCAAGGCGCGGTCGACGGTGGCGCTTATATCCGCGAGTTCAGGCGCGATCCATTTTTCAAACTCGCTGCGCTTGATGGTGCGCTCGATATCGACGCCGGCGACATGCAGCGAGAGCTTACCCTCCTCGGCGTGCGAGAGCTGGAGCTTTGCGGCGGAGACGGCGCGGTACATGTCGTAGCCGGCGTCCGCATCGAGGAAGGCGATGAAGGCGCGGATGCGATCGGGATCGAGACTGGAGCGCACGAGCTGTTGCAGATCGCGATAGTCGCGGCTGTGGCGCATGATCGAAAGCTCGTTCCAGCGGCTGAACTTGGTGAAGTAGCCGTTGGGCACAGGGAGGATTTTGTCCCAGCTTTTGTACTCGCTGCCTTTGCCGAAGGCGCGGGCGACGACGTTGTCGATGATGCGATAATCGAAGGCGTCGCCGGCAACGCCAACGCCAGTGTGGGCGAGCGGTTTGTAGTCGAGGCCGTTCGGGCCGCGTGAGAAGCGGACGACGGAGAAGTCGCTGGTTCCGCCGCCGAAGTCCGCGACGAGAATGGTGGCCTCGGCGTTGAGGCGCTGAGCGAAGAAGTGCGCGGCGGCGACCGGCTCATAGACGTGGTGGATTTCTTCAAAGCCGACAGCGCGGAGCGCGGCTTCGTAGCGCGTGCGCGCGAGGGCTTCATCGGGCGCGGCGCCGGCGAATTTCACCGGCCGGCCTATGACGACGCGTTTTGGAAATTCTGCGCCTGCGTGAGCGCGGACCTGGCGGAGGAAGCTTGCGAGCAGATCTTCGAATTTGAGGCGGCGGTTGTAGATCAAGGTGTCGGAAAAGAGCGGGCTGGCGGCGAACGTTTTGAACGATTGGATGAAGCGGCAATCACCGGCAAGTTCGAGGAATTGTTCGATCGCCCAGGGGCCAGCTTCGACATTGGTGCGGCTGGCGGCGGCCTCTTGCGTTTGCCAAAAGCAAAGCACGGAGCGGAAGGCGTCGAAGACATCGGCGCCGTGGGCGAAGTGCATGGCTTCGGGCGCGCCGGCCGCGTTGATCATGGTCGCGACGGTGTTGGTGGTGCCGAAATCGAGGCCGATCGAGAGGGTCATGGCGCGCTCGCACGGCTGGATTTGATGGGGCCGGGTTGGTTATAGGGCGCGGACGCAGAGTCAAGTTGCTGCCAAAAGTTGGGGCGGAATGGATGACCCTGTTGCGGATTGCGAATAGTCTTGCGCGCAACCGAACGGATGACGTCCATGCTTGTGCAATCGCGTCGCAACATCGTTTTAGGCGCGGGCGCGGCCTTGTTCGCGCCCAACGCCTTCGCGCAAACGAGCGACCTTAGCTTTCTTGTTGTCGGCGATTGGGGCGAAGGCTCGGATGAGCAGCGGCGCGTGGCGGGCGCGATGGCCGGGGTCGCGGGACGAAGCAATTCGCGCTTCGTGATTTCAACGGGCGACAATTTCTATCCGCGCGGCGTCGGCTCGGTGAGCGATCCGCAGTTTCGGAGTTCGTTCGAGGAGATTTATTCGGCGCCGTCGCTGCAGACGCCTTGGTACGTGGTGCTCGGCAATCACGATTATGAAGGCTCGCCGAATGCAGAGGTCGCCTACTCGGCGCGCAGTCCGCGATGGCGGATGCCGTCACGCTATTGGTCGCAAGCGATGCCGGTCGGCGGCGAGATGGCGACGTTCTATTTTCTGGACACCACGCCGATCGCGCGGCTGGGCAATGCGGCGGCGCATGTGCCTATGCTCGGCACATCAAGCGAAGCGCGCACGCAATTGCAGTGGTTCGAGGAAACGCTCGCGGCGGATCAATCGAGGTGGAAGGTCGTGGTCGGCCACCACCCGATTTTGTCGAGCGGCAATCATGGCGAGACGCCGGCTGTGGTCGAGCGGGTGAAGCCGCTGCTGGAGCGATATGGCGTCCACGTCTATCTCAACGGCCACGAGCACGACCTTGAGCATCTGGTCGAAAACGACGTGCATTATGTGTGCTCAGGCTCGGGCGCGCATGCGCGGCAGATCGAGACGGTCGCGCAATCGCGCTTTGCTTATGCCGATATTGGGTTCGCGAGCTGCGGCCTTGCGCCGGAGGCGTTGACGCTGCGCTTTCATAACACCGATGCGGCGGTGATTTACGAGACGCAGATCGCGCCGGCTTAGTCGCCGTCGTCTTCGTTGAACGACCATTCGAGTTGCAGGCGCAGCTGAGAGTTGGCGTCGGCGTGACCGGAGCCGCCGAGATAGCCCATCTGCAAACTGAGTTGCTGATCGCGGACGCTGGCGAGACGGAGGCGCGCGAATGGTCCCCAATAGTGCGCGTAATCGTCGATGTCGCCGAGCTGATCGTCGAAGCCGGTGTCGCCGAAGCCTTCGACGCCGAGGCGCATTGTGGGGCTGACGCGGTAGGACGCTTGCGAGGCGTAGCCGAACTCCCAGCGATTGTCGGAGTGATCGCCGGTTTCGCGCTCGGTTACGATGTTGAAGCGTAGATCAACCGGGCCTTGCACGTGCTGCATCAGCAGTTTGAGTTCGACGTGATCAGGGCCTTCGGCCATGTTGCGGTCGTACTCGGCGTAGGCGCCGAAATGCACCGGCCAGCGGCGGCTTGGGATGAAGTCGAAGACGTTCTCGAAGGCGATGCCGCTTAGGTGCGCGTCGCCGTTTTCGCGCTGCCAGGTCGCGGCGACGCCGGGGCGCCACCAGCTGAGGTAGGCGTAGCTGAGTTCGCCGCGCGCTTGCCAATCGCCGCCGTCGCTAAGTTCGCCCGCGCTCAGCGTCATCTCGGTCGCGCCGGCGACGACGATGGGGGATTCGACTTCGTCAGCGAGGCCGGGCTCGGCGACGGCGTTGTGGGTCGCCAGGGCGCCGCTCAACAAAACTGAGATGCTGGCGACCGCTGCGCGCTGCTTCCAGACCATTACGACACCTCACGTCTCACACGGTACGGGAACTGGAAGAAAAATAAAAACGCCGCCGTCGCGCTGGGCGGACGGCGGCGTGGTATTTTCAGACGAAAAGGCGCGTTATTTCTTCGCGGCTTTCTTGTCGTCCTTTTCCTTCTTCGGTTTGCGCTTCTCTTTGTTCGACTTCATCTGACCTTTGGCCATGAGAATCCTCCGTCGGTTAGCGGAGGGAGGATCGCACAAAATGCGACGCGGGCAAATGAGCGGCCACCCATTCCCGGATGCGAGCGTAAGCGAGCAGTCCGGGACCCATGAACACGATGGGTGAAGCGATGGGCTTAGTCGGCTGGCAGTTGGGGGTATGGGTCCCGGGCTCGATGCTTCGCATCGCCCCGGGAATGGGTGTGACGCCTTAAGCGCGCGCTTCGTTCACGCCACGCCCCAACGCTAGCAGTGCGGCGTTGGCGATGGCGTCGGCGTCGAGGCCGGCGGCGGCGTACATCAGTTCAGGTTTGTCTTGATCCTGGAAGATGTCTGGTAGCGTCAGCGTGCGGATTTTGAGGCCGCGATCGAGCAAGCCGTCAGCGGCGAGGAAGTGCAGCACGAACGCGCCGAAGCCGCCGATCGAGCCCTCCTCAATGGTCAACAGCACTTCGTGTTCGCGCGCGAGGCGGCGGATGAGGTCTTCGTCGAGGGGTTTTGCAAAGCGCGCGTCGGCGAGCGTCGTGGAAAGCCCCATGGCGCCGAGTTTATCGGCGGCCTTGTTGGCCTCGCTCATGCGGGCGCCGAAGTTTAGCAGCGCAACCGAGGTGCCTTCGCGCAGGATGCGGCCTTTGCCGATCTCGAGCGGGATGGCGGCGTCAGCTTGCATCACGCCTTCAGCGTCGCCGCGCGGGTAGCGGACGGCGCTTGGGCGATCATCGATCGCAGCGCAGGTGGCGACCATGCGCGAGAGGTCGTTGCCGTCCGCGGCGGCCATGATGATGAAGCCCGGCAGCGCGCCGAGATAGCCGACGTCGAACGAGCCGGCGTGCGTTGGGCCATCGGCGCCGACGAGACCGGCGCGGTCGATCGCGAAGCGCACGGGCAGCTTCTGGATGGCTACATCATGGACGACCTGGTCGTAGCCGCGTTGCAGGAAGGTTGAGTAGATGGTGGCGAACGGCTTCATGCCGTCAGCGGCGAGGCCCGCAGCGAACGTCACGGCGTGCTGTTCGGCGATGCCGACATCGTAGGTGCGGTCCGGGAATTTCGAGCCGAAGAGATCAAGGCCGGTGCCCGATGGCATGGCTGCAGTGATGGCGACGATCTTGTCGTCTTTCTCGGCTTCGCGCACGAGCGCTTGCGCGAACACTTTGGTGTAGCTCGGGGCCGATGCGCCTTTGCTTTGCTCGCCGGTAACGACGTTGAACTTGTTGACGCCGTGATATTTGTCGGCGGCGTTCTCGGCGGGCGCGTAGCCTTTGCCCTTTTTAGTGACGACGTGGATCAGCACCGGGCGATCGTCGATCTCCTTGGCGTTGGCGAGCACGCGGCGGAGCACGTCAATATCGTGACCATCGAACGGACCAAGATAGTGGAAGCCGAGCTCTTCGAAGAAGGTGCCGCCGGTCACCATGGTGCGGGCGTATTCTTCGGTCTTTTTAGCGATGTCGTGGATGGTTTCGCCGAGCGCGGACGCAACGCCCTTGGCGGTCTTGCGGATGCGGCGATAGGTCTTGGTGGCGGCGAGACGCGCGAGGTAGGTCGACATGCCACCGACCGGCGGCGCGATCGACATGTCGTTGTCATTGAGAATGACGATGAAGCGCTTGGTGGTTTCAGCCGCGTTGTTCATGGCTTCGTACGCCATGCCCGCCGACATCGAGCCGTCGCCGATCACAGCAATGACGTGGCTGTCGTCACCGCGTTTATCGCGCGCGACGGCAAAGCCGAGCCCGGCGCTGATCGAAGTCGAGGCGTGCGCGGCGCCGAACGGATCATATTCGCTCTCGGCCCGCTTGGTGAAGCCGGAGAGGCCATTGCCTTGGCGCAGCGTGCGGATGCGGTCGCGGCGGCCGGTCAGAATTTTGTGCGGGTAGGCCTGGTGGCCGACGTCCCAGATGATTTTGTCACGCGGGGTGTCGAAGACGTAGTGCAGCGCGACCGTGAGTTCGACGACGCCGAGGCCGGCGCCCAAATGGCCCCCGGTTTGCGACACGGCGCTGATCGTTTCGGCGCGGAGTTCTCCACAGACCTGGCGGAGCTGACTGCCCTCCAGTTTCCGCAAGTCGGCCGGGAAGTTGATCTGGTCCAGCAGCGGGGTCGGGGTCGTGGTCGTGTTCTGGGGCGTATTCGGGGGCGCCATGGGTCCTCGGCCGTTTGATCCAAATCAAGCCTACGCGTGATCGGGTTTAGAGGCGATGCCCGCACGGTGTCAGGAACAAGGAATTACCGCCCCTTTTCGTGCGTCAGGAGGGCGCAGCGGCGCTCGGACTCAGAACGACAGCACTAATCCTTCGCGCGGCGGGACGTCGCCGGCGGCGAGCTTGGTCCAGGCGGCCTGGATGGCGCCGGCGCCGGTGATGCGCTGGACGTCAACGAAGGCGTGCGAGGCGGGATAGAATTTGCGGAGGTCGCGCTGCATGGCGGGGCCGAGTTGTGGATCGGCTTTAAGGCGCTCGGCGGCGTAGGTGGGCACGAAGAAGAATTCGGGCTTGGGGCCTGGCAAAGGTTCGCTTGGCGCGGCGCGCGTTGCTTCCCAATCGGTGACGCCGATGATGATGCTGCGCTTTAAGCCGTGGCTCAGAGCGCGATGCACCGCGGCGGTGAGTTCAGCGCGGCCGAGGAAATCCACGAAGGTCGAGGGCGCCGCTGCCTTGAGTGTGGCGGCGTCGCCATAGAGCACAGTGCGATGATAGAGGCCGCTCTCGCGCACATAGGCTTCGTTGGCGGGCGATGTGAGGCCGATGATCTCGGCGCCGCCGAGCTGGCGCAATTGGTGTGCGGTGGCGAGCGCTGTTTTCGATGATGCGCTTGAAAGCACGACGCTGCGGGTTTGGTTTTGCTGCACGCAATCGGCGGCCCACCAGCCTGTGCCGTAGAGCGGACGGAAGAGCGTTTGCTCGGGCTCGTAGTTGGCGTCGTAGCTGGGATCGAGGGTGATGTCGGTGTAGATGTTGTAGAGCACGGCTTTGGAGGCGCGGTGTGGCGCGGCGTCGATGAAGCCGGTCGCGGTTTTGCGCGGGATGACGTCGAGCGATTCCGCGAGCGGGTAATAGCCGTAATAGCGCGCGCCGATTGCGATGTCGGGCGCATTGCTTTCGATCACGGTGGCGAAGCCCCAAACCGGCACTTTGCCGAAGCCTTCGGGCGCGGGGAAGAAATCCCAATAGCCGAGCATCCCCTCGCCCATGGCGGCGTAAGTGATGTTGTTGGACGTGAGCGCGAAGAGATCGAGCTTGAGGCGCGCGGCGCCTTCGGCCAGCGGCGCGGGCGCTACCTCGACAAGCTCAGTGGTGCGTAAGTCGCGTTTGCTGATGTGAAGTTCGCGCATGGTGTCTCCGTTTCGCCGTGCGTACGCGATTGTGCGCGCCGCGTCGATATTACGTTCGGGGAGCGTTAGGTGCGAACGACGTTGGCGATGGCACGATTGGTCGCTTGGACATTCATCGCGGCGAATGCGGCTGTCGGCCGACCGTTTGCGTCGAAGATGAAGAGTCGCGGCAAATTCAGTTGCAGCGCGTCGCCGCCGAAGGCGTGGTAAGTCGACATATCGGCTCGTAGTTGCAAGTAAGTTGGACGCGCCTGCGTAAGGAAACGCTGCACGCCCTCTTCGTTGGCGATGAGTTCGACATTGAGGCCAATGATGTTGAGCCGATCAGCGCCGTAGCGATGGCGGATAGTCGAAAGATAGCCCGCCTCCTCCACACATGGTGCGCACCACGACGCCCAAAAGCTAATGACGGCCGGGCCAGGCCGGAGATGTGCGCCGAGCGTGGTCGCAGCGGCGTCGAAGGTTTGCAGCGGCAAGCTAGAGAGACGATCGAGCGAGGGCGGCAAAGGAACTTCGCTGATTGCGGCGTACGCAGGCGCGGCGGCGACCAGTGCAGCAATCAGAATTGTACGGCGCTGCATCGTGCGGGCTCCTGAGATCGCAGGCTAGCGCACGGCGAATGCGACGAACAGCAGGTGTGAGCAAGCGGCTGGGGTTGTGCGGGGCGGCTCGATCACTAGGCTGCGCGGCTGAATTTTATGAGGGTGGCGTAATGAAGATCGCTTCGCTGGCGCAGGCTTTAGGTGTTTCGTTAGTGCTCGCGGCATGCGCCTCGTCCACTGCAACCGCGCCGGCCACGGCGCCACAACCGCAAGCGGCGGTGGCCGATCCATATCTGTGGCTCGAAGACGTCGAAGGCGAGCGGGCGCTGGCGTGGGTGCATCAGCAGAATGATCGCTCGCTGCCGATTTTGGAAAACGATCCGCGCTATGCGGCGCGGCTGGCTGCGGCGCTGGAGGTTGCGGAGAGCCGCGATCGCTTGCCGCTTGGCCAAGTGCGCGGCGGCAACCTCTATAATTTCTGGCAAGACCCCGATCATGTGCGCGGCATTTGGCGGCGCGCGCCGCTTGACGGGTATACGGCGAACACTCCGCGCTGGGAAACGGTGCTCGATATCGACGCGCTGGCGCTGAGCGAGAATGCGAACTGGGTTTATCAGGGCGCCGACTGCGATCCCTCCGGCGTGCGCTGCATGGTCTCGCTGTCGAATGGCGGCTTGGATGCGGCGACTGAGCGTGAGTTCGATCTGACGACGCGGCGCTTTGTGGACGGCGGCTTTGTTGTGCCCGAGGCGAAGTCGCGGATTGGCTGGCTCGATCGCGACACGTTGTTGGTGGCCACGAATTGGGGCGACGGCTCGCTGACCGAGTCTGGATATCCGTTCGTGCTCAAGGCTTGGCGCCGGGGCACGCCGCTTTCGAGCGCGACCGAGATCATGCGGGGCGAAGCGACCGACGTCTCGATTGGCGTGGCAACCTTTGAGGATGAAAGCGGCGATCACATCGCTATCGCGGTTGAGGGCGAGACATTCTTCGAGACCGTATATTCGCTGATCACGACTGAAGGCCCGCAGCGCATCACACTGCCGCGCAAATCATCGATCCGCGATTTCTCGCATGACCGCCTGATCGTGACGCTTGAGCAGGAATGGACGATCGGCGGACGCACCTATCCCACGGGTTCGCTGCTGGCGTTGCCCCTGTCACACGCGACATTGCCGGCGCCGATCATCGAGGTCATTTTCACGCCGAGCGCACGTCAGTCGATCGAAGAGGTGCAAGCGACGCGCGAGGGCGTGCTGGTTGCGGGCTTCGACAACGTGCGCGGACGGTTGCAGCGCTTTACGCTTGCGAACGGCGCATGGCGCGGCGAGCAAATCCAGATGCCGCCGACCGGCGTCGTCCATATCGCGGGCGCGTCCACCAGTGACGCACGCGCGTTTGCGACGTTCGAGGACTTTCTAACGCCATCGACGCTTTATGCACTGAATGGCACGCAAACGCGCACGGTGCGTTCACTGCCGGCGCAGTTCGATGCGTCACCGTATGTGACCGAGCAATTCGAAGCGACGAGCGCGGATGGCACGCGCGTGCCCTATTTCGTGGTGCGCCGCCGCGACGCGCAGATGAACGGGCAGAACCCGACGCTGCTTTATGCGTACGGTGGTTTCCAGCTTTCACAAGTGCCGAGCTACAACGCTTATATCGGCCGCCTCTGGCTCGATCAGGGCGGCACGTATGTGTTGGCCAACATCCGTGGTGGCGGTGAGTTTGGTCCGGCCTGGCACGATGCGGGGCTGCTCACGAACCGTCAGCGCATCTATGACGATTTTTACGCGGTGGAACGCGATCTGGTGACGCGCAACATCACGTCGCCGCGCCGCCTTGGCATTTCAGGACGTTCGAATGGCGGGTTGCTGATGGGCGTCGTGCTCAATCAGCATCCGGAGATGGTGCACGCGGCGATCATCGGCTCGCCGCTTTTGGACATGCTGCGCTACGACCAATTGTTGGCGGGCGCGTCATGGGTGGGCGAATACGGCTCGCCGAATATTCCGGAGCAACGCGCGTTCCTGGAGCAGATCACGCCGTACCAGAACCTGCGTGCGCGCGACGATTTCCCGACCGTGTTCATCTACACATCAACGAAAGACGATCGCGTCCATCCGGGTCACGCGCGCAAATACGGCGCGCGGCTCGATGAATTGGGCATCCCCTATCTCTATTACGAGAACACAGATGGCGGTCACCAAGCGAACGCGAACCTGCGCGAAGCGGCGCGGCGGCGAACGCTGGAGTACATGTATCTGACGCAGCGGTTGGTGGATTGACGGGCTTGGGTGACACACGACTGATCTACCCATTCCCGGGGCTTCGCGCAGCGAAGAGCCCGGGACCCATAAACCCAGCTGTCATGCATTGAAGCTCAAGCGCCGCCATTCGTGGTTATGGGTCCCGGACTTGTCGCTTCGCGCCAATCCGGGAATGGGCGTGAGCGATGAACAAGCTCAACGTGACGCCACTGCCGACTCTCGGCGCTAGTACCGGCGATCGACGATGAAATCGACGGCGTCTAGCAAGATGCGGGCGCGGGAGCCGAAGACGCTGAGGTGCGCTTTGGCTTGGTTCGCGAGCATGTTGATGCGGTCGCGCGTGGCGTCGGCGCCGAGCACGGTGACGAAGTTCACCTTGCCGCGGGCTTTGTCTTTGCCGACAGCCTTGCCGGTGTCGCGGACGACGCCTTCGGCGTCGAGCAGATCGTCGCGCATTTGGAACGCGAGACCGACATCGTTGGCGTAGCGCGAGAGCGCGGTTTTTTCCGCTTCGGACGCGGCGCCGATGAGCGCGCCTGCATCGACGGCGAAGTTGATGAGCGCGCCGGTCTTCAAGCGGTTCATACGGGTGACGGCGATGAGGTCCGAGCCGATGTCGGCGCCGGCCATATCGGCAGCTTGGCCGGCGACCATGCCGTGCGCGCCGGACGCTTTGGCGAGGCCGGTGATCAGCTTGCAGCGCATTTGCGGATCGGAGTGCGTGGCCGGGTCGGCCATCAGTTCGAACGCGAAAGTGAGCAATGCATCGCCTGCAAGGATGGCGGTGGCTTCGTCATATTGGCGGTGCAGCGTCGGGCGGCCGCGGCGTAGATCGTCATCGTCCATCGCCGGGAGGTCGTCGTGGGCGAGGCTGTAGGCGTGGACACATTCGATGGCGCAAGCTGCGCGAAGGAGCGAGCCTTCGTCAGCGTCGAAGATGCGGCCGGCCTCAATGATAAAGAAGGGGCGCAGGCGCTTACCTCCGCCCAGGGCGGCGTAACGGATTGCCGCGAGTAGGCGTACCTCACTGCCCTGTTCGGCCGGGAGCAGGTTATCGAGAGCGAGGTTTATCCGCTCGGCGGTTTCTTTGATGCGCGCTTCAATTTGAGACATGAGCGCTTCCCCTAACAGAGCATCCGCCCGGCGCAAGCACTCCCAGAGGTTGTATCAGCCCTCACCCCTTTATGTAGCCACAGTAACAGGGCAGGATGCGCTGCATGGGGGAGCAGAAGCGCCCGGTGCGGTCTTTGCAGGCTAGCTCCGGGGTTTTGGGTCCCTCGTGGTCAAGAGTGGGGAATTTGCATGCCGTCTGTGGTGATTATCCACGCCGCGGAAGACACGCTGCCGGCCAGAGCTTTAGCCGAAAAGCTTCGCCAGGCTCAGCTTCAAGTCGTTCTCGAAAAATCGCCGGGCGAAGAGCTTCGCAACGCGATCAAGAGCGCGCCCGTGACGATCGCTTTGTGGTCGCCGCGCTCGGCGCAGAACGAAGAACTTGCCGAAGAGGTGAAGTTCGCACGCGGCAAAAGCACCGTCTTTCACGCGCTCATGCAGAGCGCCCCGGCGCCGGACGCGTTCCGCAGCGATCGCTCGGTGAACCTCACAGGCTGGCGCGGCGAAGATGAATTTGAGCCGTGGCGCCAATTGGCGAAGCTGATCACGGATAAGGCTGGCGTTGCGCCGCTGCCGCCGCCAGTTCCGAAGCCAGCATCAGGATTTTTCCAGCCGGGCCGTCCGGGCGAAGGCGCTCCGCAACCCGGCGCGCGTCCGCAACAGGCGCCTCAGCCACAACAACGCGGCGCGCAGCAACCGCGTCAGCAAGCGCAGCAACGCCAGGCGCCGCAGCAGCGCGCGCCTGCGCCGCAGCCACAGCGCAGTATTCCGCGACAAGACGCTGAGCCCAAAAAGGGCGGCGGTATGGTCGTCATCGCGGCGATCGTGGTTGTGCTGGTCGCGGGCCTTGGCGCTGGCGGCTATTGGTACATGAACCAGAACGGCGTCTCCTCGACATCGGCGGCGTGGGATTCAGTTGCGCGTGACGATGCTGACGCGCTGCGCCAGTTCATTGATGGCGACCCGGGTCAACATCGCGGCGATGCTGAACAAGCGCTGGCGGCGCTTGAGGAGCGCTCATTTGCGTCAGCCAACGAGACCAGCACGATTGAAGCCTACGAAGCGTTCCTGAACGACTTCCCGGACAGCCAGCACGCAACGCGCGCGAACGGACGCATCGCTGAACTTCGCTTGGCGCAACCGGCGACGGAAACGCCGACGGAAGAAGTGCCGCTTGGTCCGGAAACGGATCCGGATCTGCTGCCGCCAGGCGTCCCTGCCACCACGACGCCCGCGCCGGCTCCGGACACCACCGGTGGTCCGCAACAAATCACGCCGCCTTCAGAAGAAAACACGCCGCCGGCTGACTTGCCGACGAATTGAGCGATAACGGTTGATTGCGGATGTATATCCATGTATATACATCCGCATGACCATCGCCAGATCCAAGACTTTTAGGAGCGGCAACAGCCAAGCCGTGCGCTTGCCTAAAGAGGTAGCGTTCGGAGAGGACGTTGAACTCGTCATTGTGCGTTCCGGCGACGTGCTAACGCTCTATCCAGCAAAGGCCAGCGTTGCGGATATGGTCAGGCGACTGGCCGAGTTACCTGCGCCGCCTGCGATAGAAACACGCGACGTGGAAGACTTGCCTGAGCGCCGCGGCCTTTGAGGTGGCGTTCATTCTGGACACGGATGTCGCGATCTATTTGCGGGATGGCGATCCAGAAGTCGGTCGCAAAGTATCGGCGCTGAAAGGCGCCGTGATGATATCCATCGTTACGCGCGTCGAACTAGAAGGCGGAGTATATCGCGAGCCGGCACAAGCGGCGATACGGCGCGCGCGGCTCGACATCATGCTGACCGCGTTGCCGTGTCTGGCCTTCGATGAATCGGCAGCAGAGCGTTACGGGCGCATCGTGGCGCACTCCGGATATTCGCGGCGAAAACTGTTGGATCGCATGATTGCCGCGCAAGCGCTTGTTCACGGCGCGACGCTCATCTCGTTCAACGCCGACGATTACGCGGACATTCCGGGGCTGACAGTCGAGCGCTGGTAAAAGTGCGGCAGTCTGATGTGGCGCGTCACGACGCCAATGCCCTAATACATCCGGCCGCCTTCGAGGGCGGGGCGATCGACGTTGAGCAACACGACATTGCCGTTGCGATCCGGGAAACCGAGGCAGAGCACTTCCGACATGAACTTGCCAATTTGCTTTGGCTCGAAGTTCACGACGGCGGCGACGCGGCGGCCGAGCAGCTCGCCGATGTCGTAGTTTTGCGAAACTTGCGCGCTCGACTTTTTGACGCCGAGCGGATCGCCGAAATCGATCCAGAGTTGATAGGCGGCCTTCTTGGCTTCGTCGAACACCTTCACATCGACAATGGTGCCGAGGCGAATGTCGACTTTCAGGAAGTCATCGAACGAGATGATGGGCAGGCGCGCATTGTTTTGCGGATCGTCGGCCATGGACGTTTCTCTCTCCCTATTGCCCGATCTTTGCGGGCTCGGTGCGCGGGCCTTCAGGACCCATCACGATTTGATCGACTTCGAGCTGAGCGTCCTTAAGCTGGCCCTCACAGCGCGCCTTCAAGGCCGCGCCGCGCTTGTAAATACGAATCGAGTCCGCCAGCGGAACATCGCCGCGCTCCAAGTGGGCGACGATTTTTTCCAACTCATTCAAGGAGTCCTCGAAGGAAAGGCTGGTGGGGTCTTTTTGATCCGGCGTCATGTGCTCAAAATATGTGGTGTCAGGGGCTTAGGGAATAGGCATCGGAGCCTGGGCTCCAGCGTTCACTTCACTTTCTCGTAGCGGCGGTAGCTCCAATGGCTGTCGCCGCCGTCCTCGACTTCGCGCCAACCTTGGGCGCGGAGGATCGGACGCATCATGCGGTTGAACCAGCCGTGGGCGCACAGCAGCACGTTTTGCCCGCGCAGCGCTTGGGCGGTGAGCGTGGCGACAGCGGCCTCGGCACGGGTCTCGGCCTCAATGCGTGTTTCGCCGTTTTCGTGACGGCCGAACCACCAAGCGAGACGCGCCCACACGCCCCATGCGCGCGGGCTGCGCCGGCCCCAAACGGGCGGCGGCGGCAATGGCGCTTCGATGAAAACAGGATCGGTAACGATCTGGCGTCCGCCGGCCACCATTTCAGCGGTGTGGATCGCACGCGGCAACGTCGATGCGTAGATGACGTCGCTCGCCTCGGCGTGTTTCACCAGGTTTTCAGGCGGTTTCTCATCAGGATGCAAACGCGCGAGATCGTAACCCGCCCACCAATTTCGATAGCCGTGATGGTCGACCCGCACTGAGCGATCGGCGTGCGGTTTGCCGTGCCGTGCGATGACAATGCTGCCAATACGCGCGGCTAAACGGCGATCTAGCGTCTCGTTGGGCGCCATGGTCGTCGTCATTCTGACCCTTCGCGCGAACGACGCCCCCTCCCCTCGAGCGGGTCTTAGTCGCGCTGGAGCGCCGCCAAATATGCCGCAGCGGATCCGGCGAGCGCCTCCAAATCGTACCCGCCCTCCAGAGTTGAAACAAGCTTACCCTTGCAGTGACGTAATGCGAGTTCCTTGAGACGCTGCCCCGCCCAGGCGAAATCCTCAGTTTCGAGCTCCATTTGCGCGAGTGGATCGGCCTTGTGGGCGTCGAAACCGGCGGACACCAAGATTAATTCGGGAGCGAACGCATCGAGCGCGGGCAACACGCGATCTTCCATTGCGCGCCGCCATTCGTTGCTGCCGGCGCCTGCGGGCAACGGCGCATTGACGACGTTGCCGTCCATGCCGGTTTCAGTTCGTGCGCCAGTGCCCGGATAAAGCGGCGCCTGGTGCGTGGACGCGAACATCAGACGCGGTTCGCTCTCAGCGACGGTTTGCGTGCCGTTGCCGTGATGAACGTCAAAATCGACGATCGCGACGCGGGAAAGTCCGTGCGCTTCGAGCGCGTGCAGCGCGCCGATGGCGACGTTGTTGAAGATGCAAAAGCCCATTGGTGAAATCGGTTCGGCGTGGTGTCCGGGCGGACGCACGGCGCAGAACGCCATGTCATCCTCGCCGCTCAGCACGGCATCGACGGCGGCAACGCAAGCGCCGGCTGCGCGGTAGATAGCTTCGCGCGAGCCGCTGGAGATGAAGGTGTCGGGATCGAGCCGCACGCGCGCTTCAGCAGTTTCGGCAAACGCAGGTTCGAGGGCTTCGATGTAGCTGCGCGGATGGACGCGGGCGATGGCGTCCTTTTCAGCGAGCGGCGCTTCGCGGCGATCAAGTGCGATGTTTTCCAATGCATCAAGCACGGCTTGCAGGCGGCCGGGATGCTCGGCGTGGCCCGGCGGCGGTTCGTGGCGAAGCATGGATGGATGGGTGAAAAGTATCATTCGCTACACACCTAACGCATCAAGTGGAGAAGGCCAGATATTCGCTTGCCGCGAGCCCCTTTGGGATTAGGCTCGCGCGCGAGGGACCTCTGCTCCAGGGGTGATTACATGCACAATGCGTTGTTCGCCGCCGCGCTCGCGGCAGTTCTGCTTGCCAGCTCGGCCTCCGCGCAGATTCAGCCGCAAGGACCGATCACGCAGCCACGGTTGCCCGACGCGGCACGGGAAAACCTGCGGATCAGGCCGCCGTGCGGCGGGACGGTCGATCTCGCGATTACCAGCGTTACGCTCTACAAACTCACACGACCGGGTGACGTGCGTGTGGAGTATGAAATCTACAATCTGGGTCCAGGCGAATGGAGTTCTCGCGAAGGCCAGCAGATCGCCAACCTCACGGTCCATAACGGCGCAAGCGGAGACAATTACACGCTAACGAACGTGCCCATCGGCATGCGCCGCTATGCGCGCAACGTTCGCGTGGGCCGGGTGGTCTCCACCCCGATCCGCAATGCGTTCGATACGTTCGAATTCAGCGGCTGGGTTGAAGCATCGTTGGGCTTCGACCCGGACATCGCCATCGACGGCAATGTTTGTAACGATGATTCAAATCCGGCGAACAATACCTTCCGCGTCGAGCCCGCCCAAGTGCAGGCATTTCTCGGCGGCAGCGCCCGTTCGCAGACATTCCGGCGCTAATTTCTTTTAAGACTCGCGAAGGCCGCGGAGGGGGAGCAACCTTCCGCGGCCTTCTTTGCAACCACACCAAATGTATCGCTGGGAGCTTACGCGATCATCAGGGCGGCTTGGTTGATCGTTGCGAACGCGACCGGCGCAAACACAGCGCACGCGGCGAGAACGAAGTAGAATTTGGTCATCGGACTTTCTCTTTTGAACTCGGATTTCGCTGGTGGCTTAAGCCACCATCTGCGCGGCTTGGTTCAGCGTGGCGAAGGCGAATGGGGCCAGCAGCAGAGCTGAGAGAACGAGGCTGTAAAACTTGGTCATTGGTCCTGCTCCAGTCGGTTGAGGCGCCTGCCTCGCTTCGATGAGGAGAAGGTAGCGAAGCGCTTACCTTGTCGCTGTGACGGTGGTCACGCCGTTCGGCGCCCCGGTGGTGTGGTCGTTTGAAACTCGGGAGGTCGAAGAGCATTTGCGCACGTTTGCGCGCCGCTCACACCGCAGCAACCGGCGCGGCATCATGCTCGCCGCTGCCCTCATTTGCCTATGGATCGTCGTTGCTATCGTGATCGCCAGCGGCGTCCTCGGCTTTTAGCGCCGCATGGGCAGTGGTCGGCGTCTGCCCATTGGGCGTCGCGATAATTTCCCTCGGCGCTGCGTTGCTGATCATATCCTAAGCGCGATCTGGTGCTTAGCGCATTTGTCCAATTGTTCGGTGGCGTACTGATATCGCAGCCCCGATCTGCAAAGACAAATTGCGCGTTGCCCCTCCCCCAAGACCGTCAACGCGCCAGAAGCGGTCTCCGGCGCCCAGCAGCACGGAGGCCGTTTCTATAAGCAGATGTTCCGGTGCGATTACGCGCGGGTTCCGACGCTATCCTAACCGGAGAGCATATGCGTAAGCGAACCAAGCTACCGCCAATCGAGAAAATTGTTCAATCCACGCCAACGCGCGCGCCTACGCCTGAACGCTACAAGCTTTGCCCCGAGTGCGGGCAGAGCTACGACATTCAGCACATGGGGGAAACCTTCCACCATACGAGCGGCCCGCACGAAGCACTCCCGCCAGAAGCCTAGCGAGCCTTGCGGCCCAAAAAACCGGCACGAAATCGGAATGCGCGGCTAGTCTAAGGTCGCAGGATGCGGATCGTGTGGCTTTGGGCCGTGATGGAAGACCTGTGCTTGGTCACGCGTGTCGAAGTGCCGGCCGCACACGACGCACTGACGGTTTTCCGACGCTCCGCGCTGGCTCGAAAAAGATGGAAGCGGCGGCAGTTTGTGACCCGACATTGCACCTAGCTACACCGCTTCGGCTTCATGTATGTTCGGTACCTGACATGAAGCGTGCTGATCGTTGTGCGGAGCAATGTGCGCGAACGCCGACCAGTCTTATTTGGCGCCTCGCCTAAGCGCCTTCACTCGCCGCTTAAATCGGCGCGAACGTCATCCTTCAGGTAAAATCGAAACGGCTTGGCGTGGGTGTCAGCGCCGTTTCGCCCTAGCCTGCCTTGTTCGCGAAGCTCAACGCACGCCGCCTCGATATGAGGGCGCAGCCGGCCTGGGAGCCGCGCGGATAATTCCGCGACAGACAATGGCTGCCCTGGATGGGCGAGAAGCACTGCTTCTATCTGCTCTGCGAGGGTCATGAGGGTGGGGCAATGGCCACGTATCAATGTACGCTTCCGTACATAGCACCATTTTGAGCTTTTGGCCAAAGCGCACATCCGCCAGTTTGTGCGGTAGCGTACCGAGTTTTATTCACAGGGGCGCGAGCTTCGATCCATGCCGAAACTCTCCCGCCTAGATCGAGACCTCTCCTATTCGGTCGGCTGATCGCCTCCTGATCGCGATGGTTGGCATGTGGGTCGCTGCCTGCGGCATCGCCGTCGCTTGGTTCTATCTGAACCCTTGAGCCGCTTGGGTTTTTCGGCCCGCTTCTCCCAAAACGTTTCATCGTGACATTTGTCACATGCCAGGGCGTTCACCCCGCGGCGGGGTCGGTTTGCCGCAAAGCGGTTGGCGGACGGGGCGCCGGCACGATCCGCGAGCGGATGCCGGCGGTGGAAGGTTGGATTGCTGCGCATCCGGCGCGGCGCTAGCGGGCCCGCGTCTGCTTCGACAAGCTCAGCATGACGCTACTGGGACGCTGGCGCCAATGCCGGCATTTGCGCCACCCTGAGCTTATCGAAGGGCGACGCCGCGCATCAGCGCTGCAAGAACCTCGCGAACGCTGCCGCGGCCTCGGGCGAGCGCAGGCGCTCGGCGAAGATTTCGCCTTCTTGCTGCATGCGCGCCATCAAAGCTTCGCGGTCGCGCATGAGCTTCTTTGTGTAGCGCATGGATTGCGCGGGCTTCGATGCAAGCGTTTGCGCAGCCGCACGTGCCCGCGGCTGCACCTCGCCAGACGGAAGCGCCGCGTTGGCGAGGCCCCAGGCGGCAGCGTCCTTGCCGAGCAGCGGCTCGCCTAGTCCGAACAGCGCGAAGGCGCGCGTGTGGCCGAGGCGATCGACCATGGTCATGCTCGAAGCGTTCTCGGGGACGACGCCAAGATCGATGAAAGGCACGGTGAGGCGCGCGTCTTCGGCGATGTAAACCAAATCGCACTGGAAGAGCATGGTTGTGCCGACGCCAACAGCGTGGCCCTGCACAGCCGCGACGATCGGCTTTTCGGCTTTGATCACCTCTTCGAGGAAACGGCCGACATGGCGCGGGCCGTCGAAAGCGCCCGCGGACTGCGCGGCGAAGTCCTTGATGTCGTTGCCGGCGGAAAAGAAGTCGCCGACGGACGTGAACAGGATGGCGCGGATGTCATCGTTGCGCTCAGCTTCTACGATCGCATCAGCCATGGCGCCGTACATGGCATTGGTGATGGCGTTCTTCTTCTCGGGCCGGTTGAAGCGAATTTCGAGAACGGCGCCGTGGCGGCTTACAATGATGTGGTCTTCGCTCATGAACCCGCTCCCGTTGGAGATCAGTTTTTGAGCCTATAGCCGGTTTTGAAAATCCACCACACTGCCGCAAGGCAAACCACGAGGAAGAAACTGATCGCCGTAAGGCTGACGCCGATGTTCACGTCGGCGGCTTGCTCGCCGAAGAAGGCCCAGCGGAAGCCGCTGATCAGGTAAACGATCGGATTGAACAGAGCGATCGTGCGCCACGGCTGTTCGAGCATTTCAATCGAATAGAAGGTGCCGCCGAGGAAAGTGAGCGGGGTCAGGATCAGCATCGGCACGACCTGCAGTTTCTCGAAGCCGTCGGCGAGAACGCCGAGCACGAAACCGAAAAGACAGAACGAAACGCTGGTCAGCACCAGGAAGAGCAAAACGGCGGGCCAGTTTTGCGCGTGATACGGCACGAAGAAATATGCGGTCGCGAGAATGACGAGGCCGATGATCACGGACTTTGTCGCGGCGGCGCCGACATAACCGCACACGGCTTCGAACGCAGAAACCGGCGCCGAGAGCAATTCATAGATCGTCCCGGCCCAGCGCGGCATGTAGATGCCGAAGGATGCGTTGGAGACGCTCTCGGTCAGGATCGAGAGCATGACGAGGCCGGGAATGATGAACTCGCCGTAGCTCACGCCGCCGATTTCGACCATGCGCGAGCCGAACACCGATCCGAAGACGATGAAGTAAAGCGAGGTCGAGAGCACCGGCGAGAACAAGCTCTGGCCAATGGTGCGAAGCCAGCGCGCCATTTCGAATTTGTAGATGGCTTGGATGCCGTGGGCGTTCATTTGGAGTGCACCAGGGAAACGAAGATGTCCTCAAGTGAGGATTGTTCGGTGTGGAGGTCTTTGAAGTCGATGCCGAGTTCGGTGAGCCGCTTCAGAAACATCGGGATGCCGGTGTCGTTCGCCTGTGCGTCGAAACTGTAAACGATCTGACGGCCTTCGTTGGCGAGTTCGACGCGGTAATCGCCGAGGCCTGCCGGCACTTCCGTGATCGCGGCGGCGAGATCGAGCACCAGCTGCTTCTTGCCGAGCTTGCGCATCAGGGTCGCCTTCTCCTCCACCAGGATGAGTTCGCCATTGGTGATGACGCCGACCCGATCGGCCATCTCTTCGGCTTCTTCGATGTAGTGCGTGGTGAGAATGATGGTGACGCCGTTTTTGCGGAGGTTGCGGACCATCTCCCACATGTCGCGGCGCAGCTCGACGTCGACGCCGGCGCTGGGCTCATCGAGGAAGAGGATTTTGGGTTCGTGACTGAGCGCCTTGGCGATCATCACCCGGCGCTTCATCCCGCCTGAGAGTTCCATGATCTTGGCGTTGCGCTTCTCCCAGAGTGAGAGATCGCGAAGCACCTTCTCGATGTAGGTCGGGTTGGCTTCGAAGCCGAAGAGACCACGGCTGAAGGTCACCGTGTCGATCACGCGCTCGAACGCATCGGTGTGCAATTCTTGCGGGACGAGGCCGATCTTCTTCCGCGCTTCTTTGTAATCGCGAATGATGTCGTGGCCGTCGGCGACGATCGTGCCGGTCGAGAGGTTCACGATTCCGCAGGTCATGTTGATGAGCGTGGTTTTGCCGGCGCCGTTAGGACCGAGAAGCGCGAAGATTTCGCCCTTCATGATGTCGAGCGACAACGGCTTCAGCGCCTGGACGCCGGACTTATACGTCTTGCTGACGTCTTTGATGGTGATGATGGGCTGCAAAGGGAACGACTCGGGGTTCGATTCGAGATTCTGGGGCTCGGGAGGCGCCCACATAGGGGTGCGAACCGGATTGGGCTAGTGGCGTTCGATATTCCGCAGAGCGATTGCGGAAATGCGCCGCAACAAGCCCTATTTTTTTGAAAGACGATGCAGCCCGCACAAATCCTACAGGCGACCTCCGTTTCCCCGCGTTGGCGCCAATCCATTGGCGCCTTTTGCACGTATCCGACGTTGGGAACTTCGGAGCCCCTCATGCGACGCTTTCTTGCCGCCCTCGCCGCCATCACGATGCTCGCCGCCACGCCTGTGTTTGCGAACCCGGCTGAGGTCGGCCGCGCGCTACCGGGCGCGCAGAAGGTCGGCGAAGCGCGCTATACGATGTTGGCGATCTCACTCTTCCGGGCGGAGCTGTTCACAGCTTCGGGCAATTTCTCTTGGGAGCGTCCGTTTGCCCTGACGCTGAACTATGAGCGCGCCGCGCCGCAAAGCGTGCTCTTGAACCGCACCGTGCGCGAGATGAGCCAGCGCGGCGGCGCGACGGCAGCGTCGCTCGCGCCATTGCGCGCTGAGCTTGCAGAGTGCTTCCCGAATATCGCGCAGGGCGACCGGATCACTGGCGTGAGCACCGGCGCCAACACAGCTCGCTTCTATCACAACGGCGCGCAGAGTTGCGAAATCGACTGGCCGGGCTTCCGACGCAACTTTTTTGGCATTTGGTTGGATGGCCGCGACGGCACGGCTGCTCGGCTCAGCGCGCAGCTGCGGGGTGAGAGCTAGCTCACCCTGGCATCTGCGGCTTGTCGCGGATGAATTGTGAGAGCAGCCACTTCTCACCTGATGTTGGCGGATCGCCTGCGTGCTGCGTTAGCAGGTCTGGAGCGCCGCTCTCATCGACATTGCGCCAGAACAGTGCATCGCCGACATCGCCACGGAATTTCTTGCCGATCGCGAGGAAGTTGGTCTCGCCGCCTTCGAATGCGTCGTTGAGATAGATCAGGAAGGTAAGCGGACGCTGGCCGCGCTGGCGGATCTCGGCGCTGAAATCTGTGCTGACATAGTCGGCATGATCGGCGAATGTTTGGCCGACTTCGTAGCGGAAGATCGAGGTGCGCTCAAAATTCTCTTGCGCCACCGCCATTGTGTTGGCGATGCGGTGGCGGATGAGGATGAGTGGCAGGTTCAGATCGGAGAGCTTGAATGTGCCTGCGGTGTTGGTGCGGGCATCGCCGCGGACGGGGCGCCCAGTTGTGGGATCATAGACGAACGAGGCCTCCTGCAGCGGCCGCGCGCGTTCGATCAGCCAAGCGCAGAGGCCTGCATCGATGAAGGCTTTGGCGACGCCAATACGCGGGTTGTCGTTGACGTGTTCGGTAACACAAGGTGCAATCCACGTTGCAAGGTCACCACCTTGCAAGAGCAGTTCAACTTGCTCAGCCGCGCCCGGCGCGCCTGCTTCGGTTGCGATGTGCAGCCATTCGATCGCGGCTTCGAGGTCAGCTGGGCTGCCATAGCCGATGCCGTTAGCGTAGGCGGTGAGCAACATCGCGCGCGGATCACCGTCTTCGGCGGCGGCGAGGATTGTCGCGTAGGTTTGCGCGATATCAACGGCGCGGTCGGCCTCGATCGAAGCGAGCGCGTGCTGAAATTGCTCGCGCGTGCCGCTCAAGCCTTCGGACCCATGCTGACGCCCGGCGGCAGCGGCGTGTTCTCAGGCACGAAGAAGTCGGGCATCAGTGGCTTGGTCGGATCGACGCGGTACTTATCGAAGTCGCGCTCGCCCTCAGCGTAGAGCAGCACATCGTCGATGAAGAAGTTGCCGGTGCATTCGCGCGAGGGCTTGTTGAAGATGGCGTAGGCGGCGTCGGCCATGATGTCGACGCTGCGGCAATGGCGCATGCCCTCTTCGCCGGCGAGCGCGAACTCGATGGCGGCGGTGGCGATGCCGGTGCGGGGCCAGAGCGCGTTGAAAGCGACGCCGTCGTCCTTGAACTCCTCCGCCATGCCGAGCACGCACATGCTCATGCCGAACTTCGCCATCGTGTAGGCGACGTGATTGCCGAACCAACGCGGGCTCATGTCGAGCGGCGGCGACAACATCAGCACGTGCGGGTTCGACGCTTGTTTTAGATGCGGCAAGCACGTGCGCGAGGTGATGAAGGTGCCGCGCGCGTTGACTTGGTTCATAAGATCGAAGCGGCGGACGTCGGTTTGCAATGTGCCGGTGAGTTGGATGGCGCTGGCGTTATTCACGCAAATATCGATGCCGCCGAAACGCGCGACCGCTGCGTCCACCGCCGCTTGCACACTGTCAGGCTCGCGCACGTCGACGACGATCGGCAACGCCTGGCCGCCGGCCTTCTCAACCTCTTCCGCTGCCGAATAGATCGTGCCCGGCAGCTTTTTGTGCGGCTCGGCGGTTTTGGCTGCGATCACAATGTTCGCGCCGTCGCGGGCCGCCCGGAGGCCGATGGCGAGACCGATGCCCCGGCTGGCGCCGGTAATGAAGAGAGTTTTGCCGCGCAAGCTCATGAAGATACCTCGTTTCGGCCACAATAGGCGCTTCCCCGGAGCAATCAAACGTCAGGTGCCCAACTGCGCTCTTGACTGCGCGGCAGAGAAGGAGAAATTCCGAACTTGAGGGCAAGGTTTGGAGGATCTACCGGATGCGCACGATCGCGCTTGCCGCCATTTTTGGCGTCGGACTTCTGGCGGGCGGCGTCGCCGCAGCGGACCCATATAGCGACCCGGCTGGACGGTTCACCGTCAACACGCCGGCAGGCTGGCGGGTTCAGCCACGCAACGCCACGGGGCAATCTGTGGTTCTCGCGTTTAACGCGGCGAACGACTGCTACTTCTTTGGTGTGCCGAACCCCAACACGGCCACCTCTTCGCCGGAAGCCGTTCACAACACACAAACCGCGCTCACGCCGGACGCGTGGGTGACGGCTGGCACGCCGGTGCGCGACTTCTTCGAAGGCGGGCCGCCAACTCTGGTCACGCAAAGCGTGGATACGAGCGGCTTCTGGCCGGTGCAGCGCGCTGAACTGCGCGGCCCGAGCAAGACCGTGTACGCGGCGATTCTCACCCGTCCGGGTGTGGAGATCCGTGCATTCTGCGCCGGTGCGAGTTCGCCTGCTGCCTACGACTCAGTTTTTTCGAGCCTAGGCCACCCGAACGATGCGGCTTGGCAACAAGCGGCCGAAGCAGCCGGCGCGAGCCGCGCGGCGCGCGCAGCCGCGACGCCAGCGGCGACGCCGGCGCAAGAAGCCACCACCGAGGCGGCTCAACCTGAGGAAGAAGGCCGGCGCCGTCGCAACCGCGATCCGTCGCGCCGGGATTAACGTCCCGGCCACTTACGTAAACGCTTGGTTATCCTCGCGTTTACGCGCAATTCACGACGATGGCTCAAACCATTGAGCCATGGACGGACAAATCCACCGAACCCTTGCAGCGCCTTCAACGGGCGCTGCAAGTCGTTTCAGCGCCGATCGCGGCCTCGTCGCCGCGCTTACAGCTTTCGCGCTGGGCGCAGCTTCACTCTTCTCACCGCCGCTCGCGATCTTGGGCCTGGCGCTGCTTGCGGCGCGCGTGCTGCTGAGCGGCGAAGCCGTCCGCATCGATTGGTTCGCGCTGGTCGGACCTGCACTCGCGGCATTTGTCGTTGGCGTGTTCGTTGGCTTGCCGGGCGCGATTGGCGCTTTGTTCGTGTGGCGCTTGATTGCCGACACACGCTGGAGCGTTAGCGAAGCGACTCGGCTAGCTGCTGCCGCCGGCCGGCCCGCCGAAACCACGCTCAAGGCGCTGGCGCACGCCTGGATGACGCCGCTCTACGGCGCGATGCTGGTCGCCTACACGGCGCCGCACATGATTGCGGGCTTGCCGCTCGACTTGCCGCACGTGCCAGTTTGGCTGGTGATCGGTATCGGCGTGCTGGCCGTGAGCGCTATTTTCGATTGGGGCCTGCAACGCGCAGCCGATTGGCGCTTGGGCGAACTCGCCGTCGCGCCAGCCGCACATTTGCTCACGCACCACATCATGTTCGTGGTGGCGTTTGGCCTGATGATCGACGTTTCCGCCGGTGTCGTGATTCTGATGGCGTGGCGCTTAGCGCACGCCGCCTCGTTGCGGGTGTCCTTGGATCGCGGGTCTTCAGACCCGCAGTGAGCAGCGGCAAAGTGCGCGTCTGAAGACGCGCAGACCAAGCCGCTAACTTAGCTTCACAGCCGTTCCGTAAGCCAACACTTCTGTTGCTTGGCCCTGCCCGGCGTCGGTGGTTTCCAAGCGCACGCCGACGATAGCGTCTGCGCCGAGCGATTGCGCGTGCTGCACCATGCGATCGAGCGCCTGCTCGCGGCTTTCGGCCAAAAGCTTGGTGTATTCGTGGATTTCACCGCCGACGATCATACGCAGGCTTGCGACGATGTCGCGGCCGATGAAGCGCGAGCGCACGACATTGCCGCGCACCAGGCCAAGGTGTTGCGTGATGTTGCGGCCGGTGACGTCGAAGGTGGTGGAAATGATCATCTGCTCAGAGCCTCCCAGTTCTGCGATACACATAGATAGTGCGCGCGTTCTACGAAAGCGCCTCGCTTGGACCTACTTTGGGTAGGGATAACTTATTCCAAGCGTCTCGCGCCCCGTCTGCAGAAAATCGCCCCATAATGCCCAAGTGGTTTGATCTTCCGAGCAAGCGCCGAACACCCAAAGACCACCAATGCGAAGGTTTGCAGGCACGCTGATTTGCGCCGGATCAAATCGGCCAACTTGATTGAACTTGATGGCAACGCTCACGTCATGCGAGTCAGCGTAATGCGATAACTTGCCTATCACCTCTTGAATCGATGCATTTTGATTTAGGTGCCGTGGCACAACTTCCTTCAGTTGTACGGGACAAAAATGTTGCGTGTCATTGATGCGCCAGGTTGCAACAAAATCATGATCTTGATCTTCGACTGGTGCAAACCACACCTCGACGCCTAGATTGTGAGACATCCCTACGCAAAATAACGCCGCATCGCGCATCTCGCGTTCTGGTTTGAGATTGTTCGTACGGAGGCTCTTGACGCGCTCCGAAATCGCCGACGCGGACACTGTATATTCGAGAGCCCTAAGGTCCGCCAGAAACGAGCGCGGGTTTCCATACTCTAGTTTCGCGAGGTGCCTGATGCGAACCACGTCACTCTCCGAGAACTAGGCTGGGCACGATTCACGGCGCTCCCTCCTCAGCGTTCAATGTCGCGATAGCGCTTCTCGTCAGCGCCGCTGCTTTGATCGGCGATGACTTGGCCGATCATCCAGACGCCGCCGATCAGCATCAAGAGCAAACCGACCGCAGTCGCGAGTCCGAGCGCGATGGCTGCGAGCAAGCCGCCGACAACCAGCGCGGGGTCACCTCCGGTGAACAGAGCACCGATCACGGCGCCGACGCCCAGAAAATACGCGAGCGCGCAGAGCCCCGCGCCAGTGCAGAACAGGATCATCGAACTCGAAGAACGATGCTCGGGATTGCGGACTTCAGGCGGGCTCATAGCGGGCGATACCTTCGCTATCGACGACGCGGCGCGCAAGGCCGCGCCCGATCAGGCAGTTGAGGTGTGCGATGGCTTCGCCCGTCGCCATGCCCATGAGGTCGGGGCCGATTTTGCGCGCAAAGAGCGCACCAAAAAGATCGATCGCACGGCGCGGCTCTTTGTTGAGACGGTCAAGCACGCGGGTGAGCGCCTTCTCGTGGCCGTCGATCAGGTTTTGCAGGCGTTCGTGCAGGCCGTGGAATGGTTCGTTGTGCGAGGGCAGCACCAGCACGTCGTTCGGCGTGACTTCGAGCAGCTTCTTGCAGCTATTGATCCAGTCGGCCAGCGGATCGCCATCCGGTTCTGTCGGAAACACCGACACGTTCGAACTGATGCGCGGCAGCACTTGGTCACCGGAGATGAAGAGTTTCAGCTCTTCCTGCCACAAGCAGACGTGCTCGGGGCAATGGCCGGTGCCGGTGATGATGCGCCAGGGGCGGCCGTTAATGTCGATGGTCTCGCCATCTTCCATACGGCGGTACGCGTCCGGCATTTTCGAGACAGCTTTGCCGAAGCCGCCGAAGCGGACTTTGTAGCTATCGAGTGCGTTCTCGTCCCAACCGGCGGCGCGATAGAAGGCGACGCCCTCTTCCGGCGCTTCGCGGCCAGTATCAGCCACCAGCATGCGGCCGGTTATGTATTCGAGGCGGCTCATCCAGAGCGGCGCGTTGAACTTACGGCAGATCCAACCGGCGAGGCCCATGTGGTCGGGATGCATGTGCGTGCAGATCACGCGCTTGACCGGCTTGCCGCCGAGCTTCGCTTCGAAGATCGAGCGCCAATGCTCGCGCGTCTCTTCGAGCGCGACGCCGGTATCGATGATGGTCCAGCCGTCGCCGTCTTCGAGCAGCCACAGATTGATCCATTGCAGCGCAAACGGCAGCGGCATGCGTATCCAGTGCACGCCTGGCGCGATCTCGCGGGCGACGCCCGCCACCGGTGGCTCACCCAGCGGGTAAACCAAAAGCGGCTTCACCCGCGCCGGCGCAACATCATCTTCGAGGCCATCCATGGACATGGGGGGAGTTTAGCGGAGACGAAGCCGGGTAACCACCCATTCCCGGGGCTCGCGCAGCGAGAGCCCGGACCCATAAACACGTTTGTTAGCGTTTCGCGCTCACCACGCCGCGAACTTATGAACATACGCGTTTATGGATCCCGGACTTGGCGCTTCGCGCCAATCCGGGAATGAGTGGGAGCTAGGACGCGAAACTAAGCAGCGCCCCGGCGCCAACCTTCACCTCGGCCAACCGCGATGGCGCGCGGGCGAGGACGGTGGCGGCGTAGAAGTCGAAGAGCGCTTTTTGTTCGGCGCTGTATGCGCGGTGGAGGCCGCGTGCGAGCAACAGCCCGCCGATCACGTCGCCGGCGAGCGCCAAGTAGGCCGTCGCGCCCGCGAGCGCGTCATCGCGCGCGGCGTGCAGCATGTAGTGAGTGGCGTCCTTTAGCGCTTCTGCGGGCTTGGCGAAGGCGCCGCCGTGCTTGTGTGCTTCGGCAACAAAGTGACCCATCGCCTCGCCGCGATCACCCAGCAGTTTGCGGCCGTAAAGATCGATGGCCTGGATGCCGTTCGTGCCTTCGTAAATGGGGGCGATACGGGCGTCGCGGTAGAATTGCGCGGCGCCGCCCTCTTCGACGTAGCCCATGCCGCCGTGAATTTGCACGCCCAGGCTGGCGGCTTCAACGCCGAGATCGGTGCACCAGGCTTTGGCGATCGGCGTCAGCAAATCTTCGACGGCTTTATCGCCAGCGTCGGCGGCGACGGCTGTCGCGTAGCAGACGGCGCGGCCCGCCTGGATTTTGGACTTCATCGTCATCAGCATGCGGCGCACGTCTGGGTGTTCGATGATGAGCGCGCCGCCTTGTTTGCGATCCTTCGCATAGGCAAGCGCCTTTTGGTACGCTGCCTCGGCGACGGCAACGCCTTCCATGCCAACGTTGAGCCGCGCTGCGTTCATCATCGTGAACATCGCCGCGAGTCCGCGGTTCTCGGAGCCGATGAGCCAGCCGCTCGCGCCTTCATAGGCCAACGTGCAGGTCGGCGAGGCGTGGATGCCCATCTTTTCTTCGATGCCGATACAGCGGACCGCGTTGCGCGATCCATCAGCGTCGCGAAACTTGGGCACGATGAAGAGCGAGATGCCCTTCGAGCCCGCAGGCGCGCCATCGATGCGCGCCAGCACGAGGTGGATGATGTTCGGTACGAGCTCGTGCTCGCCCCAGGTGATGAAAATCTTCTGGCCGGTGATGGCGTAGGAGCCATCGGTTTGCGGCACGGCTTTGGTGGTGAGTACGCCCAGATCGGAGCCGGCTTGCGGCTCGGTGAGGTTCATCGTGCCCGACCATTCGCCGGAGACCAGCTTCTCAAGATAGAGCAACTTCTGATCGACGGCACCGTGCTGCTCGATCGCCTCGATGGCGCCGAGTGTCAGCATCGGCAGCAGGCCAAAGCTCATATTGGCGCTGTGGACAGTTTCCATAACGGCAAGCGCGAGCGCGCGGGGCAAACCTTGGCCGCCATAGGCCGGATCAGCCGCTAGGCCCTGCCAGCCGCCTTGCTTGAACGCGTTGTAAGCCTCCTGAAAGCCGGGCGCTGCGGTGACGACGCCATCTTTCAGGATAACGCCGGCTTGATCACCGCTCCGGTTGAGCGGGGCTAAAGTTTCTTCGGCGAGCGAGCCCGCGCCTTCGAGGATCGCGGCCAATGTGTCTTCGTCGAGATCCTGATAGCGCGCCCGCAGCGACCAGAAGTCGGCGCACGCTTCGAGTGCGAAGCGCATGTCGGCGATTGGTGCGGTGTACGGCATGCAAAAGCTCCCTAGACGGGCACAATAGCCGTAGTTGTTCGTCGCGCGAGGCTTCTTGTGGTCGCGGCACGCACTAGATTGACGGGTGAAGTGGAGGATCGCGTATGCGCGCGCTTGTTCTGACAACTGCTCTCGCACTGGCGGCGTGCGCCAGCACCTCCGGCGCCGGCAACCGGCCGCCGCCGTTCACGGCTGCGGCGCAGCAGGTCACACCCACGGCGGCGGCCTACCCAATCGCGGTGGATTTGCCGGCGGGCGCGTACCAACTCGACCCGCGTCACGCGAGCGTGATTTTTCGTATCCGGCACGAAGGCCTCGCCTGGTTCACGGCGCGGTTCGACACCAAGGACGCCAGCCTCACGCTGGACCCGGTCGATCCAACGCGCTCGCAATTGCGCGCGAGCATTGATGCGTCGAGCGTCAATACTGGCGTGCTCAACGCGCAAGGCGAACGCGCCTTCGATCGGAGCATTGCCCGCGCCCTTGGCGCAGACGCATCGACTGCGATCACATTTATCTCGACCTCGATCGAGCGTACCGGCGAACACACCGGCCGCATCACCGGCGATCTCACCCTGAATGGTCAAACGCACCCTATGACGCTGCAGGCGACGTTCGACGGTAGCGCTGTCGATCCACTGCGCCGCGGCGCGACCGTGCTCGGCTTTTCCGCGCACGGCACGATCAATCGCAGCGAATGGGGCGTCACCGAGTGGCGCGCCTTCACCGGCGATGAAGTCCAGATCGTGATCGAAGCGGAACTGGTTCGCACCTAATCGTGGGCACGCTTGTTACACCGGCATGACTTGCTAGGTTACCGCTGTGTGCCTTGTAGCCAGAGGCGCTGGCCGCCCTACATTGGCGGTTCCAGCGTGGGAGAACCCTGAATGAGACTTTTGATCGCCGCCGCGGCCGCTTTGAGTTTGGCCGCCTGCAACCAACCCGCCGAAACGCCAACGACCACCGAGGCGCCAGCGGTGGAAGTGAACGCGCCGTCCGGCGAGTACGCCATTGATCCGCATCACACGACAATGACGATCCGCGCCCAACACTTTGGCCTCGCGCACTACACGCTGCGCTTCAACAACGTCTCAGGCACACTGAACTTCAACGCCGAGACGCCGGCGCAATCGACCATCACCGCGGCGGTGGACATCACTTCGCTCGACACGCCATATAGCGGCAACCGCGACTTTGATGCCGAACTGCAAAACTCATCGTGGCTCGACTCCACCGGCTTTGCGACCGCGACGTTTACGTCCACGTCCGCAGAATCGACCGGTCCGAACACGGCGCGAGTAACCGGTGATCTCACCATCCGTGGGCAAACCCATCCGGCGACATTCGATGTCACCTATGATGGCAGCTACTCGCCGCACCCGATGGGCATGCAGCTTTCGTCGCTGGGCTTCTCGGCCCGCACGACAATCCAGCGCTCGCAATACGGCATTGGCGAACTGCTTCCCTCCGCTCCCGGCGCCAATGACGGCGTGAGCGATCAAGTCGAGATCATTGTCGAAGCCGAATTCCAGCGCCCGATTGAAAGCGCGCCGGTGCCGGGTAACAGCACGCGCGAGCCGGTGAATTAATGGCCGTCTCGGCCCAGCGGTACACGGCCGTCGCGATCGTCCTGCATTGGGCGATCGCGGCAGCTATTCTGTTTCTTATCCCGCTGGGCTTCTGGATGCACGGGCGCGCGGAAGATGGCGACGTAAGCGCCGAAGTCTTCCGCGCCTACCAATTGCATAAATCGATTGGGCTGACCGTGCTGTGGCTCAGTCTCGTGCGCTTGGGTTGGCGTCTGCTCAATCCGCCGCCGCCATTGCCCGAGCACATGCCGGGCTGGGAGCGCTTCGTCGCCAAGGCCACGCACTGGGCGTTCTATGGCTTGATGATCTGCTTGCCGCTTTCGGGTTGGCTTTATGTGTCCACCGGCTGGTCAATCCACGATGAAGCGCCGCTACCAGTGGCGACGCATTATTTCGGGCTCTTCCAAGTGCCGGCTCTGCTTGGTTTGAACCAGGCCGCGATCGAGGTGCGCGAAGCTGCCGCCGAGAGTGCCTTCACGGTGCACTATCTTCTGGCTTACTCGGCGATCGGGCTGGCGGTGCTCCATGTGTTGGCGGCGCTAAAGCATCACGTCTTCGACAAGGACGAAGTGCTCGCGCACATGATCCCTGGCTTGCGCGCGCCGTTCGAGAAAGTGCCGCCGCCGAAGAACCCGGCACGGCTGGCTGTGCTTGGCGCCGGGCTGGCGATTATTTTGGTCGGACTCTCGGCCGCGAGCTTTGCGCTGCTGAGCGGTGGTTCGGCCGCGACCTCGCCGCAGGCAAACTCCTCGTTCGAGGTCGTTGAGGGTCAGACGGCCCCGACAGCGCCGGTGACGACACCTGAAGCGCCGGTCACGCCACCAGCGGCGGCAGGCCAAGCCTCCGCCTGGCGCGTTGACGCCGCGCGCAGCTCGATTGGCTTTGCATTTGCGATGGATGAGGGATCGGGCAACAGCTCGCGCATCGAAGGCCGCTTTGCGCGCTGGCATGCCGATATCCGCTTCGATCCGAACAATCTGGAAAACTCGGCTGTCGCGGTGACGATCGAAACCGGCTCGGCCAGCGACGGCATCGCCTCACACGATGCTTACATGCGCGACGCTGGCTGGTTCGATACTGACGCGCACCCCACCGCCAGCTTCCGCGCCACCGACTTTCGCCGCCGCGGCGACGGCTACGAGGCACGCGGCGCACTCACCATCAAAGACCGCGAACGCAACGTGACGCTGCCCTTCACGCTCATCATTGACGGCGATACAGCCGTGATGAACGGCACGGTGGCGATCGACCGCGAAGACTTTGACCTCGGTAAGGACGTTGAAGGCGGCGACATGATCTCGCGCACTGTCGATGTCACCATCCGCGTCCAGGCAACGCGCGCGCCATGAGCGTAGCGCGGGGAGCCGAAGTTCTGCGCGCGGGCGGGCTGGTGGTTTTCCCGACCGAGACTGTCTATGGCGTCGGCGCGGACGCGACCAACCCGCATGCGGTGGCGCGTATCTTCGCCGCCAAGGGCCGTCCGCAATTCAATCCGTTGATCAGCCACGTGCTGGACCTCGCTGACGCGGAGCGGCACGGCGAGCTGCATCCGGTCGCGCGAGCTTTGGCGGAAAAATTCTGGCCGGGACCACTGACGATCGTCGTGCCGCGCCGGAGCGATAGCCCGGTGGCTGAGCTTGCCTGCGCTGGCCTGGCGACCATTGCGCTGCGTTCGCCGTCACATCCGCTGGCGCGTGAACTGCTGGCGGCGTTCGGCGGGCCGGTTGTGGCGCCGAGCGCTAATCTTTCGGGGCATGTGAGTGCCACCACCGCCGCGCATGCGGCTGCCGACCTCGCCGATGCGGTTGATCTCATTCTCGACGGCGGGTCATCCGAGGTGGGGCTCGAGTCCACCATCATCGCCATCGATGCCGACGGGCGCGCCACCTTGCTGCGTCCAGGCGCCATTGGCCGCGCGGCGCTAGACGCGATCACGGGCGGGCTCGCGGCGCCGGCCTCTGGCGCCATCGCCGCACCCGGCATGATGGAGGGCCACTACGCGCCGCGTGCGCGCATCATCCTTGATGCCGCGACGCCGCCGGCCGGCGCCGCCTATCTCGCGTTCGGAAGCGCAGCGCCGTCTGGGGGCCTCACTCTCTCAGCCAACGGCGATCTCACCGAGGCGGCGGCCAACCTCTACGCGCATTTGCGCGCACTCGACGCCACCGGGGTCGAGATCATTGCCGTCGCGCCCATTCCGGGCGGCGGACTGGCCGAAGCTATACGCGACCGCCTCGCCCGAGCCGCCGCTCCGCGATAGGTTCGGCGCTATGTCCGACCTTGCAAACCAGATCGCCGCCCGTATCGGGGTCAAGAATGTCGTCAGCGACGCTGACCAGCTGACGCCGTACCTCAATGAATGGCGTGGCAGATATAGTGGCAGGACGCCCTTTGCCGCTTTTCCAGCCACAACAGATGAGGTGGCCGACGTGGTGAAGCTTTGCGCCGCTGCGGGCGCGAAGATCACCACACAAGGCGGCAATACCGGGCTTGTCGGCGGTCAAATTCCGGACGGCGAGGTCCTGGTCTCGCTCAAGCGCTTGAACCGCATCCGCGAGATCGATGCCGACAACGACTCACTCACAGCAGAGGCCGGCGTCGTGCTCGCCAACGTGCAGCGCGCGGCCGCCGAATCGAATCGGTTGTTCCCGCTCAGCCTCGCTGCAGAGCACAGCGCCACCATCGGCGGACTCATTTCAACGAACGCTGGCGGCGTGCATGTGTTGCGATACGGCATGATGCGCGACCTCGTGCTCGGCATCGAAGCGGTGCTGCCTGATGGCCGCGTCTTCTCCGGGCTCAAGGGTCTGCGGAAGGACAACACCGGCTACGACCTGAAGCAGCTTTTCATCGGCGCCGAGGGCACGCTTGGCGTCGTCACCGCCGCCTGTCTGAAACTTTACCCACAGCCGGCGGCGCGTGAGGTGGCGCTGCTCGCGGTCCCGTCCGCGGCGCACGCGCTGGCTCTGCTCCACCGGATGAAGGCGGCGACCGGCGCCGTCTCGGCGTTCGAGGTGATGAACCGGCTGAGTGTCGAGGTCACAGTCAAGAACGTGCCGAGCGTGCGTGACCCGCTGCAGGGGGCCGGGGCTCTCGCAGTGCTCATCGAGTTTGAAGCCGCGCACGCTGAAGGGCTCCGAGAAGCGATCGAAACCGCGCTTGGCGCGGCGCTTGAGGCGGGCGAAGCGCAAACGGCTCTAATTGCAGAAAACTCAAGCCAGGCGCGGGATTTCTGGGCTTTGCGCGAGAGCATTTCAGCCGGTCACAAGCCCGAAGGCGCGCAAGTCAGCCACGATATTAGCGTGCCGGTTTCGAAGACGCCGGACTACCTGGCGAAGGCCAACGCGGCGGTGGACGCGCGATGCCCCGGCGTGCGCATCGTCGCCTTCGGTCACATGGGCGACGGCAACTTCCATTACACCGCGATGCAGCCGCTCGGCGCCGATCCGGCGTCGTTCCCCGGCGCTGCGCTGACCGAGATCGTCTATGAGGTCGCCACTTCGCTCGGCGGTTCGATCTCCGCCGAACACGGCATTGGAATCACACGCCGCAGCGACCTCGCACGCTTCAAAGATCGCGAATCGTTGGCGCTGATGCGTACGTTGAAGCACGCGATTGATCCGATGAACGTGATGAACCCGCGCACATTGTTTGAGTGATGCACGCATCGAAACGATGCGTGTCGAACATGATCATCGAGTGCGAATCACGCGCGTGTTGATGTTGCAGATTCAGCGCGCAGAATTTTTTCACTGGCGAATGTGCTTGCAACAGATTAATTCACGACGTACTGCGGCTGCGTTGCCGTAACTAATGAAGGAGCCAGGGCATGGCCAAGAAAGCAAAGAAAGCGACCAAGAAGGTCGCGAAGAAAGCGAAAGCCAAGAAGGCCGCTGTGAAGAAGACGACAGTGAAAAAGGCGAAGGCGCCGCGCAAGACTGCCAAGAAGAAGGCAGCAAAGAAGGCGAAGCGCCGGTAGGCCACGCCTGAGTGTCTCCACGGTTGAGACGCTCAACAGAGCTAAGGACGAATGTCCAAGGGAAGCGCGTCGCGAAAGCGGCGCGCTTCTTCGTTGTGGGCGCCCGCATCGCGCCACATTGTTCCAATTTTCCATTTTGTTTCAGGAATCTGCGCCGAGAGGCGCGTGCGCGTCGCGCAATGCGCCGTACTCACACGCTCTCACGCGGCTCAATGCGCGCCGCCGAAACAATTGCGGGACAAAGAGAGACAAAACCACGCGCATCGACGCCCCCGGCAGCATCGGACTAGATCAAACTCGGTCCGGAGGACGCATGAGCGACGCGCAAGACAGAAGACCAGTCCCCGCAGCGGGCGTTGTCTGCTTTCGCGGCGACGAGGTGCTGCTGATCCGCCGGGGTACGCCGCCGCGCGAGGGTGAGTGGTCACTTCCCGGCGGCCGCATCGAGTGGGGCGAACGCGCGGCGGACGCCGCATTGCGTGAGCTACGCGAAGAGACCGGCTGCGAGGGCGAGATCGTCGGGCTCGTCGATGTGGTCGATGGGCTGATCGGCGATCGCCACTACGTCTTGATCGACTACGCCGTCCGTTGGACCTCCGGCGAGCCGAAGGCCGGCGACGATGCCCGCGAGGCGCGGTTCGTGACGGCCGCCGAACTGCCGGTGCTCGGTCTATGGAGCGAGACGCTGCGTGTGATCGAGGCAGCGCGAGCGCTTATCCGCTGACGGCGCTCCCGGCCGCAGGCTCTTTGGGTTTGGGGTCCCGCAGCACGCCGGCGACGTCGTAGGCCATCTTCACCAGCGCCAGCACGAGGATACCGCCGACCGGTTGGTTCAGCAGCAGCAGGACAAAGCCGCCGAAGATAATAGTGACGTGCAGAACGATGATGCGCGGGTACGGCGCGCCCATAAGGTCGAGCACGGTGGTGCGCCGCACCTCTCCGCGCGTGATGAACAGAATGAACTGCACAAGCTGCCAGGCGACGATGGACGCAAAGCCGATCAGCAAATTGGTCTGCGCCGCAAAAAGCGCGCTCACCCCTGCGCCCAAGTCGAGAATGGTGTCGCCGTTCAGGTTGCCGCCGAACATCGCCATGACGAAGACGCCGTGACCGAAGCAAAACAGCCCATAATGAAAGGTGAAAAAGGCGCCGAGGAAGAGCGCCGCGAACCAATTCGCGCCGCCAGTGACGGCCGCGTTGGCCACCATGCTCATTAGAGTGCGAACGCCGACGACCAGGTTCTCGATCCAGTAGAGAACGATGAGCGCGAACGCGCTCCACCCCCAAAAGAGGACGCCGGCGACTGGAATAAGGTTAAGGGCGACGGCGGCGACGAGCGGCCAAGTCTTCGAACGATCAAAGGGAACTTTTGGTTCGCTCATGCGCTTGGTACCAGAGTTGCGGTTCGCCGCAGGGGCTTGTGTGCGCGCGAACCTAACCGATCTCCGATACAGAAGAGCAAGGAGTGTATCTTCATGGCTAAGGACAGAATGACCCGGGCCGCCGAGCTTGCTGAAGAAGCACGCGATCGCGCGGAAGAGGCCTACGAAGCGGCGCATGCCGCGATCGAGGACGGCCTCGACGATGCGCACCGCTATATGCGCCGTCAGTGGAAGGACCGGCCGCTCGCCGTCGCCGGGACCGCTTTGGGTGTTGGCCTGCTGGTGGGCCTGCTGCTGGCGAGCCGCCGGTAATGTTCGATCGCGCCATGGCGGCCGTTGTCGCGACTGCGGCCGCTGCGGCGGCGGTGGTGATGGTCGTCTTTGCGCTGGGCTTTGCCCTCTACGCGCTCATTGAACCAAACATCGGCCCGGCTGCGGCGGCGGCAATCGTCGCGCTCGCCGCTGCGCTTGTGGTCGCGATCTTTGCGCTCGTCACGGCACTGCGGAAGCGCAAGCACGAGCGTGAAGCCGCCATAGCGCAGGCTCAGTTGATGGACGATCTGCCCCTCAGCCTCGGCGATATCGCCCGCGACCGGCCTATGGTCGCGCTTGCAGTCACGGCGATAGGCGGCCTTTTAGCGGCCCGTCATCCGACTTTGGTGCGCGATGTCATCCACATCGTCGCCCGGTTCGGCCGCCAGTAATCCCACAACCTAGACGTTGCGTTAGGGCGCTGCGGCGCCCCCTCGCCTTTACACCGCCCGTTCGGGCGGCGAAGCTCCCGCGAAATATGCGGGAGTGAACATGCGGCTCATAGCGGCCGCCGCGATTGCGGCGATTGTCATCACAGGTACGGCGGAAGCAAAGACGTGGCGGATCCGGCCGGGCGCCGAGGCCGAACAACAATTGCAGACGGCGCTGATCGAAGCGCGGCCGGGCGATACGGTTCAACTCGGGCGCGGCCGCTTCGAGCTTTCGAGCGGCCTTTCGCTGGACGTGGACCGCGTCACCATTCGCGGCGATGGCCACGAGCGCTCTATTCTCTCTTTCAACAACCAGCGCCGCGGCGCCGAAGGCCTGCTCATCACCTCCGATGGGGTGACGCTGCGCGGCTTTGCCGTGGAGAACGCCCGCGGCGACGCGATCAAAGCGCGCGACTGCGACGGCATCACCATTCGCGAAGTCCGCGTCGAGTGGACACGCGGGCCGAACCCAGAAAACGGCGCCTACGGCCTCTACCCGGTGAACTGCGACAACGTGCTGATCGAGCGCTCGATTGCACGCGGCGCCTCGGACGCCGGCATCTATGTCGGCCAATCACGCAACATCATCGTGCGCGAGAACCTGGCAGAGTTGAACGTCGCCGGGATCGAGATCGAGAACAGCTACAACGCCGACGTGTTCGAGAATGTCGCAACCCGCAATACGGGTGGCATCCTGGTGTTCGACCTGCCGGGCTTGCCCCAGCAAGGCGGCCACTCGATCCGGGTGTTTGACAACGAGATCCGCGACAACAACACGCCGAACTTCGCACCGGCCGGCAATATCGTCGCCAGCGTGCCGACCGGCACTGGCGTGCTGATCATGGCCAATTCCAATGTCCACGTGTTCGACAACGAGATCGGCGACAACGGCACGATCAATGTGCTGATCAGCGCCTATCGCGAGACCTTCCAGGACGCGAACTACAACCCACTCGCGCGCGACATCGTCATTCGCGACAACACGTTCGGCAATACGGGCTACGCGCCGGCCGGCGATCTCGCGGCGCTGAGCCAACTCGGGGTACCGATCCCGGATGTGCTGTGGGATGGTGCGACGGTGTTCTCGCGCGGCGGCACGCCGCGGACGGAGCAAGTCCGCATCGTCGTCAACGACAACACATCGACCCGTACCGGCGCGGGCAGCTTCCTCTCGCTCGGCATGGCTGTCGCCGGCTCGCCGATCACGGAAGCTGCACCGAGCCCGACACCGCCGCCCTTGGTGGAGATCGCCGAGCCGGAGCGCGTGCGGATTAGGGACTGAGCGATGAAGTTTGCTCAGTCCTTCTCCCCGCCCCCTTGTGGGGCGGGGACGGG